>Ga0209631_10001950_pt1 | contig 25362 bp, 24 predicted proteins | sample COG_08_FD_184752 | JGI IMG/M metagenome (GOLD analysis project Ga0209631, IMG submission 184752) | Pelagic Microbial community sample from North Sea - COGITO 998_met_08 (SPAdes) (version 2) | ecosystem: Environmental > Aquatic > Marine > Neritic zone/Coastal water | place: Helgoland, sampling... | reverse complement strand
ATAAGTGATGCAAAAATTACTAGCAAAGCCCCAATCAATGTTTTTAATGTTGGTATTTCATTCCATATTAAATAACCAAAAATTATTGCAAAAACTAAAGATAGGTATTTTAAGGGTGCCACTAGAGATACCTCTGAAAGTTTATATGATTGTGTTAAAAATAAATTTGCAGCACCTCCTGTCACACCAATTAAAGCTAAAAGAATAAAATCTTTAACATTTGGCATAATCCAACCCATTGGAATTGTAACTAAACCTGCGATCGATATGGTGATTGTAAAAAAAATAGAGATAAGCCAAATGGGTTCTGTAGTGGATAACTTTCTAATGGTAATAGTCACAAATGCCATGCCAAGACAAAAAATTAGTGGTAATAAGTAATATATATTCATTTCTTCAAAGCCTGGCTCAGAGATTACAATTACTCCAATTAGGCCAATAAGCACTGCTCCCCATCTAAATAATCCAACTTTTTCACTTAATAAAAAAATTGATAGTATTGTAATAAATAAAGGTGCTGCATACGAAAGACTAACAACAACAGCAAGTGGAAGTGTTCTTAAAGCTATGACTATTGCAATTAAAGCTATAAGGCCTGTTACACATCTAAATAGATGTTCTTTTGGTCTGCTGGTTTTATAAAAAGTTTTTAATTGATCTTTTGGTATTAAAAAATAGGTAGGAAGAAGTCCAAAAAATCCCCTGAAAAATAAAACTTCTCCCGTGGGGTATTCATCTGACCATTTTACAAGCAAATCCATAACTGAGAAAGTGCAAACGGATAAAAACATGTATAAAAAGCCTAATTGATTTTTAGTTAACATAAGAATAATTTGTAGATTAAATTAAAGGATAATCAATGGAAATAGCAATTTTAGGATTAGGTTGTTTTTGGGGACCAGAAATTGAGTTTAGTAAACTTGATGGGATTATAAAGACAGAGGTTGGCTATTGTGGAGGTAACAATAAGGAAACAACTTATAAGGAAGTTTGCTTAGGCACAACAAATCATGCTGAAGTAGTGAAATTAGATTTTGATCCTAAGATTATTTCATATGAAAAAATACTAGAATTTTTTTTTAATATCCATGATCCAACGACTCTTAATTCTCAAGGGCCAGATTTTGGAACTCAGTATAGAAGTGAAATATTTTATTTAAATGATAATCAAAAAAAAGTTGCTGAAGAAATCAAAAATAAAAATAATGGTAAATTCTCTAGCAAGATTGTTACCAAAATATCATTAGTTAAAAATTATTGTGCTGCAGAAGAATATCATCAAAGATATTTAGAAAAAAGATAAATGTCTTTGGTTGAAACAAACTGGTTAAATAATAATTTGGGTAATGTAAAAATTATTGATTGTTCATGGCATATGCCTCAAACAAATAGAAATGGCTTTGAAGAATTTAAAAAACATCATATTCCAAATTCAATTTTTTTTGATCTAGATAAAAATTCAAAACTAAACACTGACCTACCGCACATGTTAACTGATAAAATTACATGGGAAAAAATTGTTTCGGAAATGGGTATAAAAAATGAGGACAAAATAGTTATCTATGATAATTCAGATGTAATTAGTTCCTGTAGGTGCTGGTATAATTTTATTTATTTTGGTCACAACCAAGAATGTGTTCATGTTTTAAACGGAGGTTTAAAAAAATGGAAAAAAGAAAATAGAGCAACTAATAATAACCTGCTAAATATTAAAAAAAGTAATTATAAAGCAAATGAAAAAAAAGAATTAGTGAAAAACAAAATAGATATTGATAAAAACGTAAGCTTAAAAAAATTCACTATTATTGATGCAAGAAGCAAAGAAAGATTTGAGGGTAAAATCGCTGAACCAAGAAAAGGCTTGAGGAGTGGATCAATTAAAAATTCTTTTTGTTTGCCTTTTACAGAATTAATAAATGAGGATGGAACTTTTGCTGATAAAGATAAAATTTTAGAAAAATTTAAAACTATTAAATGTGACTTGAAGAATAATCTTGTATTTTCATGTGGTTCAGGAGTTACAGCGTCTGTTTTAGCTCTTGCTTATTCTTTAATAGATAATAAATATATGCCTACTATTTACGATGGTTCATGGAGTGAATACGGAAAATTTTAAATTATGAAAAGATCAACCAAAATTACATCTGTTATAATAATTTTTTTTCTTATAATTACAATTGTAGTAGTAGCTAGAACACTTATTGGAAATCATTTTGCTAAAAAATTTAGCAAAAGACCTCCTCCTGGAATTATAGTAACTGAGGTTGTAACTATCAATTTTTCAGAAAAACTTGATAGTTTTGGTACAGCTGTTTCAAAAAAAACTGAGTCATTTAGAGTAAAAAGAGGAGACTTGATAAATGAGTTAGATCTTAAGAATTATGTTAAAAAAGGTGAGGTTATAGTAAATCTCAAAGAAACTAACATCATTGCGCCGTTTAATGGTGTATTGGGATACAGAGGAATCACTGGAGATATTCTTGATTCGAACAATTCAATCATTATCACACTAGATGATAATTCTATTATTTTTTCAGATTTAAAAATTCCAGAAGTTTTTGCTCCAGTAATAAAAAAAGGTTTGCCTATCAAAGCGAAATTTTCTGGAAGCAAGAAAAAGATATATGATGGTGTAGTTTCAGCGGTTTCTAGTAGAATCAATGCTGAGACACGAAGTCTTTTGATAAGAGTCAAAATAATCAACAAAAACTTAGAATTAATTCCAGGGTCACTTCTTGAAGTAACAGTTAATTATAATGAAAGAAATTCTCTGGGTGTTCCAGACACAAGTATAGTATTAGAAGGAAATAAAACTTTTGTTTACAAAGTTTCTGATGAAAATATTGCAAAAAAAACAGAAGTTTCAATTGGAATAAGAGATAATGGATATGTTGAAATTATATCAGGATTAAATGAGGGTGATAACATTGTAGCCGAAGGACTAAAAAAAGTTCGTTCTCAAGGTAAAATAAAGCCAATTATTAAATAATGTATATTACAGATATAAGTATAAGAAGACCAGTCATTGCATGGGTGATGTCTCTTATCCTGGTTGTTTTTGGAATTTTTGTTTTCTCAAAATTACCAGTTAGAGAATTGCCTGATGGATTGCAGCCACCTGTGGTGCAAATTAAAGTTGATTATAAATCAGCTTCAGCACCCATTATAGATCAAGAGGTGACACAGGTTATTGAGGATGTTGTGGGTGGAACTGAAGGAATTAAAAATATTGACTCAAAGTCAGAGAATGGAAGCAGTACAATTAATGTTGAGTTTGAAACTGACATTGATTTGGATGATGCAGCAAATGATATAAGAGAAAGAGTAGCAAGAATTGTAGATAATTTACCTAGTGAAGCAAAAGCACCTCAAATATTGAAACAAGCAGCTGGATTTTCAACTACGATGTGGATAGCTGTTACTTCCTCTACTTGGAGTGATTTAGAGCTAGGAGATTATACTGAGCGATATTTAGTAGATCAATTTTCAAGTGTAAAAAATGTTGGCCGAATAAGAACTGGGGGATTAAGAGATTTAAGTGTAAGAGTTTGGGTTGACCCAATTAAACTAGCAGCAAATAATTTAACCATTCAAGAAGTTGAGTCCTCCTTGCAAAACGAAAACATAAGTTTACCTGCTGGAACATTGGAATCTAACAACATAGACTTGACATTAAATTTAGACAAATCTTATGATGATATCGATAAGTTAAAAGAATTGCCTATTAAAAAAGTCAAAAATAGCATTGTGAGACTTTCAGATATCGCTGATATTGAATTTGGGCCTGTCTCAGAAAAAAATCTTTTTAAAGCTCAAAGTAAAAATGCATTGGATTTAAAAACAGTTGGTATAGGAATTTATGCAAAATCTGGTGCATCTACAGTGGAACTGTCAAAAGATGTAAGAAAGAAGCTAATTGATATAAAAAAAAATTTACCAGACGGTCTTAGTATAGAGGTTGCCTTTGATAGAGCCACATATGTAGGCACAGCAATAACTGAAGTTTATAAGACACTAGTAGTTGCATTTATTCTTGTGGTTGCAATTATCTATCTATTTCTTGGTAATATAAAAGCCGTAATTGTTCCTGCCATTGCTCTTCCTGTAAGTTTAATAGCATCGTTTTTAGGTCTATATTTGTTTGGTTTGTCCATAAATATATTTGTTCTTTTAAGTTTTATTCTTGCAATAGGAATAATCACCGATGACTCCGTTATTATGACTGATGCAATTTATAGAAGAATTGAAAATGGAGAAACCTCATTAGTTGCAGCTCACAAGGGTTCTAAGCAAATTAGTTTTGCAATTGTAGCTACAACTTTAATTTTAATAGCAGTATTTCTTCCATTAATTTTTATTGATGGTATTGCTGGTACACTTTTTAGAGAAACTGCAATTGCATTGTCATTCTCAATTATTATTTCATCTTTTGTTGCGCTTACATTGTCACCGATGTTAGGAAGCAAATTTTTAAGTAAAAAATCAAAAAAAAATATTTTTGTAATCAAATTTGATAAATTTTTCAAATCTTTCTCAAAATTCTATCAAGAAACACTTTTATTTTGGTTGAATAAAAAAAAAATTATAGTTTCATTTTTAATTTTGACGATTATTGGATCTAGTATTTTATATAATTTTACTAAAAAGGAATTACTACCTATGGAGGATAGAGGTGTTTACCTTGTGCTTGGTTTAACTGATGAAGGTAGTTCATTTGAATATACTGAAAAACGAGCTGAAGATGTAGAAAAAAGATTGATACCTCTTCTACAGGATGAAGATAGTCCATATAAAAGATTAATTATGCGCGTACCAGGGTTTGGAAGTAATAAAAATTCTTTTAACACTTTTATAATCATCGCATTATTAGACGATTGGAAAAATAGAAATCAGGATTCTCAAACAGTTATGAGACAAGCTATTGGAAAAATAGTTACTGTTCCTGAAACTGTTGCTTTTCCAATCTCACCTCAATCCATAAGAGTGTCTAGCTATAACAAGCCTGTTCAAATGGTTATATTGGGAAGATCTTACGACGAGTTAGAAAGAATTCAAAACGAAGTTATTAATAAACTTAGAAGTAATAAAAATTTATCTAGAGTAGACTCTGATTACGCAAGAAATAAACCAGAGATAAAATTATCTATAAACAAAAATAAAGCCAAGGACCTTGGTATCTCAACTGATACTATTGGAAAAACTTTAGAAACATTATATGGTGGCAAAACTGTTACTAAGTTTAATAAACTTGGTAAAGAATATCCAATAATTCTTCAACAATATTTAGGTGATAGAAGAAGTAAAGAAGGACTAACTAAAATATTTGTAAGATCAAAGGATAATGGCAAACTAATTTCTTTAGCTAATTTAATAGAATTTAAAGAAGAGGGTTCTGCAAAAAAATTATCTAGATATAACAGACAGAAAGCTATAACAATTTCTGCCAATATATCTGAAAATTATACTCTTAATGAGGCTATGAAATACTTAGAGAAAACTTTATCTGATACCCAGAATAAAAATCAAATTGCATGGAAAGGCAAATCTGAAGAAGTAAAAGAAACTAGTAATGAACTTTTTGTTATTTTTGGATTGGCATTGATAACTGCTTATTTAGTTATGGCAGCTACCTTCAACTCATTTATTCACCCATTTATTATAATACTAACAGTCCCCCTTGCGCTATTTGGTGGGTTAGTATTTATTTTGTTTCTCAATAGTTCTATTAATATTTTTTCACAAATTGCTTTAATAATTCTCATAGGTATTTCTACAAAGAATAGTATCTTGATTGTAGATTATGCAAATCAGTTGAGGGCTACTGGGAAGAACATTGATGTATCAATAAAAGAGGCTTGCAATCTTAGATTTAGACCAATTATGATGACTTCAATTAGTACCATGATTGCGATGCTGCCATTAGTGATTGGAAATATTGGTCCAGGTGCTGGAGAAGCGTCCAGGTTAGCGGTTGGTGCGACTATCTTGGGTGGTATGATGATATCTACTTTCTTCACATTGTATGTAACCCCAACAATGTATTTATCTTTAGCAAAAAATACGAAGAGAATTGATGCTGTTGATATTGAATTAAAAAAACAATTAGATTAGAAAATAATATATTTATTTTTATTTAATCTTTTTTGACACTTTTTTAATTGAGATTTGTATCTATCAGAATAATTTTTAACTTTTTTAGCCAACCCTATAACCTTTTTATTATTTCTATAATTTTTATAAGCACCCCATCCCTCATGATAAGCAAGATATTGTCTAAAAGCATCCTCTTTAGGTATTTTTAAAATTGTCTCTGTTTTGTTTGTGTACCATCCAATAAAATCTACACTGTCTTTGAATCTTGTTCTTGTTGCCAATTTATTTCCAGTTTCTTTTTTATATTGTTCCCATGTGCCTTTAACAGCCTGGGAATAGCCAAATGAACTTGAGGGTCTTTTGAATGGAATAATTTTAAAAATTTTTAATCTAGCTGGTTTGGCTAACCAGTCAAAATCTGACTCCATTTTAATAATTGCTAATTGAATATATATAGGTGTTCCCCATTTTTGCTCAGTTTTTTTTGCATGCTTATACCAAAGATACCTTTCACTAAAAATTGAGCAACTATTAGATGTATTTTTTGGAATTGAAGAACATGCTGAAATAAGAGGTATAATTAGTAACAAAAAAATATTTAATTTTTTATTCATGTTTTTTTTTTATAATATATAAAACATAAATTAGCAAAACCCCAAAAACATTTCCTAATAAATCGCTCCACTGAAACATTCTTGCTGGGATTGTTAGATGTAATAATTCAAGTATAATTGATGAGGTAAATAAGTATTTAATTAAAAATTGGAATCTTTTGTCGTTTAAGTATGCCAAGAATCCAATAATAGATAAAAAAGCAAATGCATAAAAATGATTTGAAGAAATATTAAAAAAATCAGCTGTAAGTTGAGGTTGTTTTGTCAAATCTTTATAAAGAATAAATCCAAATATACTGCCTGGGTATAAATATAATAAAATTAAAATAAAGTTAATAAAATGAAAAATTGCTTTTAAAAACTTGTTTAATTTAACCATAATTTTTATATATTTTATCCTATTTATCAGTTATCAAAATAAATTATATGTCTCATTTAATTTTAGTTAGACACGGTCAAAGTGAGTGGAATTTAGAAAAAAAGTTTACAGGTTGGGTCGATGTAGATTTGACAAGTATTGGAAAGTTAGAAGCTTGTAAAGCCGGTGAATACATAAGGGAGCAAAACTTAAATATCGATTATTTCTACTCTTCTTTCCAATTAAGAGCAATAAATACACTAAAGCTTATCAAAGATACCTTGAGGGATAAAAAAGAACCCATAAGAGCTTGGCAACTAAATGAAAGGCATTACGGTGCATTAACTGGTTTGAGTAAAGATGAAATGAAAAAAAAACTTGGTGAAAATATGATTCATCAGTTTAGAAGATCATGGGATATAAAACCTGATCCTTTAAGTAAAAATAATCCATATCATCCATTAAATATTGATATTTATAAAGAAATTCCTAGGGAAAAAATTCCTGATACAGAGTCTCTTAAAGACACTTATAAAAGAGTAATGGAATATTATAATTCTAATATTCAAAAAAAATTAATAGAAGATAAAAATGTTCTAATTGCAGCTCATGGAAATTCAATTAGAACTTTATGTAAATTTTTATTTAAACTCGATAATGACAAGATATCTTTACTTGAAATACCAACAGGAAATCCACTCTTTATCAAATTAAATGCAGATCAAAAAATTGTTGAATGCAAATATTTAGATAAGGATCGAGCTAAAGATTTACTTTTTTCTTGTTAATTCTTTATAAACTTCAAGATTTGTTAAATGTTTAAATTCTTCTAAACTTTCTATGCCGTAAAGTTGATTTTCTTTAATCAATTTGTTCCATACTTCAGATATTGAAAAATTAGTTATTGATAATGTATCAAATAAATTTTTATTAATTATTTGACAACCGGTATATATGAAATCATTTTTAGCATCTTTTTTTACTTTGTTTTTTATCAAATTAAAATCACCTTTCAATTCTTTATCGAAACTTAAGTTCTTTTTTACAAGTAAAAGTATGTTTTTAGTTTGATTTAAAAAATATAATTTTTCCATATCTTCAATATATTTTTTATAGTTTTTGTTCCAAAGGGTATCTGGATTAAAAATTAAAAAATCTTGTTCACTAGAAGAATGCATCATATTCAAAATTCCACCACCAGTATTTAAAATATTCTTTCCATCATCAACTATTTTAACATCTATTTTAAAGTTTTTTTTTTCAACAAAATTTATAATTTTTTTTTTTAGATAGAATGTATTTAAGATGACTTTTTTAATTCCAAGAGATTCTATTAAATTGATACTATTTTCCAAAAGAGTGATTCCATTAAATTTCAAAAGTGGTTTTGGTTCTGACAAAGTCAGTGGGTTTAACCTTTTTCCATAACCAGCACACAAAACTAAAGCAGTATTAATTTTCATTTTAAATTTCTTATTTTTTTTGGAAAATTATTATTCAGTATATCTTTAAGTGTTTTGAATTTTTTATTATTTTTCATTCTAAGTTCTATTAATTTCCATGCATGAGGTATTAAGTTTAAATATTTCTTCTTTTTATCTCTAACAGCAAGTCTTGAGAAAATCCCTATAATTTTCATATTTCTCAATACTGACAATATTTCAAAATCATTCAAAAAATAATTTTTGTTTGAAAAAATTTTATTCGATTTTACATAATAATTATAAACTTTTTTTTTAAGTTTTTTATTTGATTTAAATCTTACATCATCAATCAAAGATGCTAAATCATAAGCTATATGTCCCCACAGTGCATCTTGAGTATCAATAGTAGCTAGTTTACCTTTATAATTCATAATGTTTGATACATGATAATCTCTATGTACAAATACTTTATTTCTTAATTTTATATTTGATAATAAAAATTTTATTTGTTTGTTAATTAAAAAATTTAATTTTGTTAATTTTTTTTTGGATATAAACTTTTTTGTATACCAATTAGTAAATAATTTTGCCTCGGAAAATAATATTTTCTTACTATATATTGGTAATTTATAAACTTTACCTTTAAAGTTTATAATTTTATTTTGTTTTATTTTTTGAATTTTATTTAATAGGTTAATGGATTCTTTATAAATATTTTCTTTATTGGCCAAATTTTTTCTTAATAAATCAAAAATTGTATTCCTTCCAAAATCTTCTATTTCTATAAAATTTTTTTTATAATTTTGACTTAATAATTTTGGAGCTAGTATTTTGTTTTTAACTAATAACTTGTTTACTGCATCATAAATCAACAAATTTTTTTTCTTTTCTTTATATGCATAAACTATGATTGAAGTTTTATTAAAAGACCCTTTTCTATAAAAGCTTCTAAACGAAGCATCACCCTTAATTTTTTCAAGTTTTAACTTATCTAATAACATCTAATTTATCATTATTTAAACCTTCTATAAATAAAAATCTTTTATTTAGATTTTTTCCATATTCAAAATATAAATCTATCTTATTATCAATTTTTTTTTTTATTTTTTTAGGCCATTCTATTAGTGTTAACAATTCTTTATAATTTTCAAATAAACCTATGCTATCAATTTCATGACTGTTTTTTAATCTATACAAATCATAATGCTGAATTATAAAACTTTTTATATCATACTCATTAACTATATTAAATGTTGGACTCGTAACCTCTGTTAAATTTAATTTATTATTTTTTTGAAAATTATTAATTAAATGTCTTATAAATGTAGTTTTTCCAACTCCTACTTCTCCATGTAAAAATACTACATCACCTCTTTTTAATATTTGAGAAAATTTTTCAGCTAGTTCGGCAGTCTTAACTTCTAAAGAAATATCTATTTTGTCGCTATTAGTAGCGATAGGCATTAGGTTTAAATGGACCTTCTGTTCCTACACTTATATAATCAGCTTGGTCCTTTGATAGTTTGGTAAGTTTTGCTCCTACTTTTTTTAAATGAAGCATTGCTACTTTTTCATCTAAGTTTTTAGGAAGTACGTAAACTTTATTTTCATAATTTTTATGATTATTCCAGAGCTCTATTTGTGCAATAACTTGATTTGTAAAAGATGCACTCATTACAAAACTTGGATGTCCAGTTGCACACCCTAAATTAACCAATCTACCTTCTGCTAAGAGAATAATTCTTTTTCCACCATTTAATTCTATTTCATGAACCTGTGGTTTAACTTCTGTCCATTTATAATTTTTTAGAGCATCTACTTGAATTTCATTGTCAAAGTGACCAATATTGCATAATATCGCCCTATCTTTCATGTTTCTCATATGATCTGCGGTAACAATATCTTTATTTCCTGTAGCTGTTACTACTATATCCGCTTTTTCAATTGCCTCGTCCATTAAAACTACCTCATAGCCCTCCATCGCTGCTTGTAGAGCACAAATAGGATCTGCTTCAGTAACTAAAACTCTTGCACCACTTTGTCTCAAAGATGCAGCACTGCCTTTTCCAACATCACCAAATCCTGCAACAATTGCAACTTTACCTGACATCATAACATCTGTGGCTCTTCTAATTCCATCTACCAAACTTTCTCTACAGCCATATAAGTTATCAAATTTTGATTTTGTAACTGAGTCATTCACATTGATTGCTGGAATCATTAATGATCCATCTTTTTCCATTTTATTTAGTGCTTTTATTCCTGTTGTTGTTTCTTCTGAAACACCTTTTATTTCTTTAAGTAAATCTTTATATTCATTATGCATAATTGCTGTTAGGTCACCGCCATCATCCAATAACATATTTGCTTTCCAACCTTTTTTTCCCTCTATCGTTTTTTTTATACACCACAGATATTCCTCTTCTGTTTCACCTTTCCAAGCAAAAACAGGTATTCCAGCTTTTGCTACTGCGGAGGCTGCGTGATCTTGTGTTGAAAAAATATTGCAAGAAGACCATCTAACTTCAGCTCCAAGGTCTACTAATGTTTCAATCAGAACTGCTGTTTGGATTGTCATGTGGAGACATCCTAAAATTTTTGCACCTTTCAAAGGAGCTTTACCAGAATATTCTTCTCTTAATGCCATAAGACCTGGCATTTCACTTTCAGCTATTGAAATTTCTTTTCTTCCAAAATCTGCTAGTGATATATCTTTAACTTTAAAATCATCCATTGAACGGTTTTATACAATATAAAATTGATTAATCAACTTATGATTAACACTTAGGAAATACAATTTCTATCTTTGCGCCTTTTTGATCAACATTATTTGAAGCATTAATAGTGGCTCCATGTAAATCTACTAGATTTTTTACAATATTTAGGCCTAAACCAGAATGTTTACCAAAGTTATCAGGTCTATTACTATAAAATCGATTAAATATTTTTTTTGTATTAGTTTCCTTAAAACCTTTACCTTCATCTATAACTTTTAAAATAATTCTATCTTTATCATCAATAGAAATTTTAACTTTAATCTTTTGATTGTTATCACTAAATGAAATTGAATTATCTAATAAGTTTGCGATAATTTGTTCTATTCTATTTTCTATTCCATTAATATTATATTCCTCTAAATCATTAAGATCAGATAAGATGATTTTAATACCTCTCTTGGTTTCATATATACTATTAAAATCATCTACTACTGACTTTACTATTAATTTTAGATTAATTTTTTTCATTTTTTCTTTACTTAACGCAACTTCATCTTTTAACATTTGAGAATAATCTGTAATCAACCTTTCAATTCTTTGAACATCGTGGTCAAGAATATTAATTAATTTATGCCTCTGTTCTTGATCTTCAGTTTCATGAAGTATTTCTGAAGCGCTTTTTAAAGACATTAAAGGATTCCTAATTTCATGCACCAAATCTGTTGAAAAGTTTTCTGCATGAAAAATTCTTTTTTGAAGTTCATTTGTCATATCATCCAACGAATTAGATAAAGTTCCCAGCTCATCATTCCTACTTTTTAGCTCATCTATATTTATTTTTTTTCTACTTTTTTCTTTAATTATTTTTGTATAAATAACCAAATTTTTTATAGGTTTCAAAAAGTATCTATTCAGTACAAAAGAAAATATAAAAATTACTATTGCAATAAAAATTGCAGTTCTTAATATAAAAGTTTTTCTTTCATCTATTGCAGATTTAATATCATTCGCATTTTCAGAAATAGCTAAATACCCAATATTATTTCCATCCAAAGATATATTCTTTACAGTTGTTAATAAAAACTGATTATATCCTTCCTGAATAAAAGTGTAAGGTTTTCCAAAATCTTTGGACCAAGCATAATGTGATAAAATATCTTTTAACGAAATAGTTTTTTCTTTATTTAAATTTTTTTTTTCAGTTATATTTTTTTTTTTTTTTTCATCTAAGATTTCTTGTTGAACAATGTCCATTCTTGATGAAAAGGATCTTGGGTCCAAATCCAAAGTATCAGTATCACCAACTAAATTAAATTGATTATCAAACATTATGACTCTATCTAAATTTTGGAATAAAAATCTTGTTGAAAATAAAAATCTTCTAACATCTTCCTCCTCAAATTTTATATCTAATCTTAAAATATGATCGATCGTATTATTTATTACATTAATATGATTTACAGTTTTTTTTTGTATTAAATTTGGTTTTACATTCTTTAAATATAAAATTGTTAAGCTACCAATAAAAAAAAAAATTATTAAATTGATGAATAAAAATTTTTTTAGTATAGATAAATCTTTAAGAATACTGTTAAACATTAACTAATATTCCATCTGTATCCGCTACCATATCTAGTTTCAATTGCAGAAAAATCAGGGTCAATTTTTTTAAATTTTTTTCTTATTCTTTTAACGTGACTATCTATTGTTCTATCTTCAATATCTGTGTCTTCTCTATAAGCAATATCCATTAATTGTGCTCTCTCTTTAATAATTCCTGGTCTTTTAGCCAATTCTTTAACTATTAAAAACTCTGTAGTGGTTAATTTATCTGGTAGTTGTTTTCCATTCCATTCACATTCAAGTTGGGAAGGATCTAGTTTTAGTTTTCCATGTAAGATTACATTTTTGGCTTCTTCAAGATTACTGTTTATTTCTTTTTTTCTAAGTTGAACTCTAATTCTTTCAATTAAAACTTTTATGGAGAATCCTCCAGACTTTTTTATAAAATCATCTGCTCCTAATTTTAAACCCAACAATTCATCTATCTCGTCATCTTTTGATGTTAAAAAAATTACTGGAAGAGATGTTTTTTTTCGTAATTTTTTTAAAAGTTCTTCACCATCCATTTTTGGCATTTTAATATCTATTACTGCTAAATCAGGTGGGGTTCTAGTTAGTCCTATTAAAGCACTTTCTCCATCAATATAAGTCTGCACTTTAAATCCTTCTTTTTCAAGAGCTATACTTATACTTGTAAGTATATTTCTATCATCATCAATTAATGCAATTGTTTGTGTTAACATAAACTACTTTAAAAATACTAAATTGTTCTAATTTAGGCAATGATCAATAATTAATGAAGTGCTCCCCAATTATCACCTATATTAACATCTACTGTTAAAGTTGTTGAAAAAGAATGCAATTCACTCTGTGTAACACTTTTCATTTCTTCTTCTATAATTTTAGTTACAGTTTTAGCTTCTTTTACTGGAACTTCAAAAATTAGTTCATCGTGTATTTGCAATAATATTTTTGTTTTATTATCTTTCAAGCTATCAAATTTTTGATTAAGTCTAATCATTGCAAGCCTCATAATCTCTGAAGCAGAACCTTGAATAGGAGCATTAATAGCTGCTCTTTCCTGAAAATTTCTAACATTAAAGTTTTTATCATTAATGCCATTAAAGTGAGATCTTCGACCAAAAATATTATTTACATAACCACTTTTTCTACAAAATTTTTTAGTATTTTCCATATAAATTTCTATTTCTGGAAATCTCGAAAAGTAAGCTTTTAAAAATTCATCTGCTTCGTGATTTGAAACTTTAATTTGCTTTGCAAGACCGTATTGAGAAATACCGTAAATTATACCAAAATTAATTGCTTTAGCTTTCCGTCTCATATCTTGATCAACTTTTTTAATATCAACGTCAAAAACTTGGCTTGCTGTTAATGTATGAATATCTTCATTATTTTTAAAAGCTTTTTTTAGTTCTTTAACGTCTGCTAGGTCTGCTAAAATTCTCATTTCTATTTGGTTGTAATCAGCAGATATTAAAGTAAAACCTTTTTCTGCAACAAATGCTTTTCTAATATCTCTGCCATCTTCTGATTTGATAGGAATATTTTGTAAATTTGGATCACTAGATGCAAGCCTGCCTGTTGTAGTAGCTGCTAATAAAAAAGAAGTATGCACTCTTTTTGTTGTTGGATTAATATGCACTGGCAATGCATCTGAATAAGTGTTTTTTAACTTTGACATTTGACGCCAATCTAAAACTAATTGAGGAAATTTATGTCCTTTAAATGCTAAGTCTTCTAAAACAATTGCATTTGTTGCAAAGCTCCCTTTTTTTGTTCTTTTAAGCACAGCAATTTTTAAATCATTATAAATTATTTCTCCTAATTGTTTAGGTGAAGCTATATTAAATTCTTTTTTTGAAATTTTAAAAATTTTTTTTTCTAATTCATTAATTTTTTTTTCAAACTTGGTGGACAAGGTTTTCAAAAATTTATAGTCAATTTTTATTCCTTCAATTTCCATAAATGCCAATATCTTAATCAGAGGTTTTTCGAAAATTTCATAAATATTAGTTAATTTTTCCAATTTTAGACTTTTGCTAAAAATTTTATATAATCTATATGTTATGTCAGCATCTTCTGCTGCATATTCCATTGCTTTATCCAACGCCACATCACTAAAATTTATTTCTTTTTTTCCAGTTCCTACAATTTCTTTAAATGAGATTGTCTTATGTTGAAGATGAATTTCAGAAAGGGTGTCCATATTATGTCGATTTTTTCCAGCATCTAAAACATAAGACATTAACATAGTGTCTTCCATTGAGTTCATGTTTATCCCTTGTTTAAATAAAACAATAAAATCAAACTTAATATTTTGGCCTATCTTTTTTACACTTTTATCCTCCAAGAGAGGCTTTAATTTTTTAATTACAGATTCTTTCTTCAAACATCCCTCAAATTTATGACCTATTGGAATATAGCAAGCTTTACCAATCTTAGTACTTAATGATATTCCTACTAAACTTGCTTGATGTGCATCTAATGAACTGGTTTCAGTATCTATCGCTAATTCACCAGCCTCTTCTGCCTCATTAATCCACTCATCTATTTCATTTTCACTTTTAATTAAATAATAATTATTTTTATTAATTTTTTGTTTTTTTTGTTGCGGTATTATTTCTGTTGAAATTCTTTCTAGCTCTGGCTCCCCATATGTTGAAATGACAGAGCTAAGAAGTCTACTAAACTCCATTTCTCTTAAAAATTTATATAATTTTTTTTTATCTATTTCTTTTAATTGGAATTCTTCTATTTTTTTTTGAACAGGTGCATCTTTAATTAAAGTGACTAATTTTTTACTGATAATTGCTTTATCTTTATTTACTATCAGGGACTCTCTTCTTTTGTTTTGTTTTATCTCATGCGCATTTTTTAATAATTTTTCTAAAGTTCCATATTTATTAATTAATTCTGCTGCAGTTTTAACTCCAATCCCAGGCACACCTGGAACGTTATCACTACTATCTCCTGCCAATGATTGAACATCAATTACTTTTGTTGAATCAACTCCAAACTTATTTGATATATCTTCTGGTGTTATAAATTTATTTTTCATTGGATCAAATAAACGTACGTCTTTCTTGTATAGTTGCATTAAATCTTTGTCTGAAGAGACTATCGTTACCTTGGCTCCTTTAGCTAAAATTTGCTCAGTGTAAGTTGCTATTAAGTCATCCGCTTCATAGTTGGGAAGGTCAACGGATGGCAAATTAAACGCCATAACTGATTTTCTTATGTATTCAAACTGCGGAGCTAAATCATCAGGAGCATCAGATCTATTTGCTTTATATTCAGAATAAATTTTGTTTCTAAAAGTTTTCCTTGCAGAGTCAAAAATTACAGCAAAGTGAGTCGGCTTTTGAAGGTTTTCATTGGATTTTGAGTCTTCTAATAGCTTAAACAACATACTGCAAAAACCACTTACAGCACCAACCGGTAGCCCATCACTTTTTCTAGTCAAAGGTGGCAATGCATAATATGCTCTAAAAATATAACCTGAGCCATCTATTAAATACAAATGATCTGTTTTTTTAATTTTATTCATCAAATAATGTTATCTTAATTATTTTAAATATTGTAAATGTATTAACGTATATGAACAAACAAAATATACTTTCTGTTAAAAATTTAAAAAAAATTTATTTTAGTAAAGAAACTGAAGATACACATGCATTAATAAATTTAAACTTAGACGTGAAAGAAGGAGAAATTTTTGGACTACTCGGACCAAATGGTGCAGGCAAAACAACCTTTATAAATATATTAGCAGGAACGGTAATTAAAACAGATGGACAAGTAAATGTGTGGGGTTTTGATTTAGACAAAAACCCAAGACAAATAAGAGCTTCTGTTGGAATAGTTCCACAAGAGGTCAATCTTGACCCCTTTTTTAGTCCTAGAAAATTACTTGAATTACAAGCTGGTCTTTATGGTGTAAAAGAAAAAGATAGAATTACAGATAGTATCTTAAAATTAGTATCTTTAGAAAAACAAGCAAATAGCTATGCTAGAAGTCTTTCTGGTGGAATGAAAAGAAGACTTTTAATGGCTAAAGCTTTAGTGCATCAGCCTCCAATAATTTTTTTGGATGAACCTACAGCTGGTGTTGACGTAGAATTGAGAAAAAATTTATGGAATAATGTAAAATTGTTAAACAATCAAGGTGTAACTATTATCTTAACTACTCATTATCTCGAAGAAGCTGAAGAAATGTGTGATCGAATAGCTATACTGAATAAAGGAAATATGGTTGCTCTAGATAGTACAAAAAATCTTTTAGATAGAATTCAAACAAAAAAAGTTACTTTCAAAACTGACAAGAAAATTGATATTAAAGAAGGAGATTTAGAATCTTTAAAGATTGTATCAAGATCAGAAAATGAAATTTGTGTATCTTATGAGAAGAGTAAGATTAATATTGAGGAATTAATTTATTTAATTAAGAAAAATGATGTAAAGATTAACGATATATCTACTGATGATGGTGATTTAGAGGATGTTTTTCTTAGACTAATAAAAAACTAGATTAATATATATAAAAATAGTAATATAAATTATGTACGCAATAAATGCCTCTGATAATATAAAAGTAATCAAATCTATAATATCTGTTTTGATTGGATCGGCATTGCTTGCTATTTCATCTAAGATACAAACTCCTTTTACTTTGGTTCCAGCAACAATGCAGACCTTTGTGGTGTTGTTTCTTGGCATGATTTTGGGATACAAACTTGCAACAGCAAGTATAATTTTATATTTGATTGAAGGTTCATTTGGTTTACCTGTATTTGCTAAAGGCGGAGGCTTTGCTTATCTAATTGGTCCAACAGGTGGATATTTAATAGGATTTGTTCTAACAGCTTTTTTTGCAGGAATGATTAAAACAAAGAGTGATCCGATAATCATTTTTATTTATTTATCACTTTCTGTAAGCGTAGCTTACTTATTAGGACTTTTATGGCTATGGAACTACATGGGCTTAGACAAAAGCTTTGGTGAGGTATTTTTGGTTGGAGCTCAACCATTTTTAATTATTGAAATTTATAAAATTTTAATACTAACTGTATTATCACAACAACTTCTGAAAATTAGAAATTTTATCTAGGAGATCTTTTAGATAGTATTCTTTGCAAGGTTCTTCTATGCATCTTAAGTCTTCTAGCTGTTTCTGAGACATTTCTATTACACAGCTCAAAAACTCTATGAATATGTTCCCATTTAACTCTATCAGCTGACATTGGATTTTCTGGAGGTGCTGCTTTTGTTTCTGGGTTTGCCAATAACGCTTTTTCAACATCATCTGCATCAGCTGGTTTTGCCAAATAGTCGATTGCACCCTCCTTAATTGCAGCAACAGCTGTAGGTATATTGCCATATCCAGTTAACATAATTATTCTGCTATTAGAGTCTAAGCTCTGTATTTGTTTCACTACCTCAAGCCCATTTCCATCACCTAATCGTAGATCTACTACTGCAAAGCCAGGTTTTTGGTCTTTTACTGATTGAATTCCATTTTGTACACTCTCAGCTTGAAAAACTTTAAACCCTTTTTTTTCCATCGCTCTTGCAAGTCTTTCTCTAAATGGATTATCGTCATCAACAATTAATAAGGATTTATTGTCAAAATCACTGAGTTTTTTTAATTTTTGTAGCTTTTGCATAGACATAATATGGTGACTAATTCTCAAATTTCAATTGCTATTATTTGCTTTACATTAATTAAGTTAAGGCTTAATTCTGCGCCTATATAAAGTTTTTAAACATTTGTTAAAAAACTTTTTTTTATTAAATTTTTTTTGGGGCTATATGAAATGCAAAAATTTAAAACAGTTGATGAGATTGTAAGTCAACTAAAGCCAGAAAGACCAGTTTATTGTATCAGAAAAAACTCGATACATGTTGCGTCTAAAACTTTTCAAAATAAATTTCCTGGAAAAATTTTGTATGCTGTAAAAACAAATCCCCACCCAGAGGTACTAAAAACAATTGTTGAAAGTGGTATTCAAAATTTTGATGTTGCATCAATTAAAGAAATTCAAGAAATAAAAAAAGTTTACCCTCTTGCGAAATGCTCATATATGCATACTGTTAAAAGTAGAGAGAGTATAAAAGAAGCTTATTTTAAATATAATGTAAAAACTTATTCATTAGATACAAAAGATGAGCTTATAAAAATCATAGACTCCACAAATCATGCAAAAGATTTAGAACTGTTTATAAGAGTTGCCGTATCAAATGAACATGCTGAAATAGATTTATCAAAAAAATTTGGCGCACTTAACTCAGAGGCATCTGGATTGTTGAGATTAACAAAACAATATGCAAAAAAAATAGGTTTAAGCTTTCATGTTGGGTCTCAATGCATGCATCCAATCTCATATTCAAAAGGGATAAAAGAAATAGGAAACATAATTAAAAAAACAAAAATTTTACCAAATTATATTAATATAGGTGGTGGCTTTCCTGCAATTTACCCAGACCTAGTTCCTCAATCTTTAGATAATTATTTTGAAGAAATTAAAGTGGGTTTAAAAAATTTAAAATTGGAAAAATTACCAGAAATTATATGCGAACCTGGTAGGGCAATAGTTGCGGAGAGTGGTTCTACTATTGTAAGAGTAAATTTAAGAAAAAAACAAAAACTTTATATCAACGATGGAACATATGGAACACTGTTTGACGCTGGAACTCCTAATATTGTATTTCCCTCTCGTTTAATTAAAAATGGAAAAATAATCTCAAAAAAATTAACAGCATTTGATTTTTATGGTCCAACTTGTGATAGTATGGATTACATGAAGGGTCCTTTTTTACTTCCGAATAATATTAAAGAAAATGACTATATAGAACTTGGTCAACTCGGTGCATACGGTCTAACTTTTAGAACTCAGTTTAATGGTTATTATTCAGATGAAATCTACGAGGTTGAAGATAATCCTATTATGACAATGTATGGTAAAGACATTAACAAAGCTGTATTAGTAGCTTAATGTCAGAAAATAAAAATTTAGGTCATAATAGCAAAAAAGATTTTCTGAAAAAACAGGTTGAGCATATAGACATAACATCTTTTGACTCAAGAAAGATTATTTCATCAATGGAAAAAATGTCTTTTGTATCAAGAGAAACTGCTAATGCAGCCAATATTTTTAACGAAATGATTAAAGATAAAAATTGTACTATCTTTCTTACTCTTGCAGGGTCAACATCTGCTGCAGGTTGTATGAATATATATAAAGATTTGGTTAAATATAATATGGTAGATGCAATCATTGCTACTGGGGCATCAATAGTTGACATGGATTTTTTTGAAGCTTTAGGATTTAGACATTATCAAGGCTCACAATTTCAAAATGACACAGAACTAAGGAAAAATTACATTGACAGAATTTATGATACATACATCGATGAAGATGAATTGCAGGAGTGTGATAAAAGAATATGTGAAATTGCTGATACACTTGAACCAAAAAGTTACACATCTAGAGAATTTATTAATGAAATGGGAAAATATTTAAAAAAAAACTCCAAAAAAAAAGACTCATTAATTGAAACATCCTATGACAATAATGTTCCTATATTTTGTCCAGCTTTCACTGATTCAAGTGCAGGATTTGGCTTAGTGATTCACCAGGAAAAAAATCCAACAAAACATATAACTATAGACTCAATTAGAGAATTTCGTGAATTAACTGAAATCAAAATACAGTCAAAGGGCTCTGGTCTTTTTATGATTGGTGGAGGTGTTCCCAAAAATTTTGTACAAGATACAGTTATATGTGCTGAACTTTTGGGTAAAGAAGTAGAAATGCATAAATATGCAGTACAAATTACAGTTGCTGACTCTAGAGATGGCGCATGCAGTAGCTCTACTTTAAAAGAAGCAAGCTCCTGGGGTAAGGTCGATATAACTAAAGAACAAATGGTTTTTGCAGAAGCTACAAGTGTTTTACCCTTGATTGCAAGTGATGCTTATCATAGAGGTGATTGGAAAAACAGAACGAGAAAAGATTTCTCAAAAATATTTAAATAAAATTGAAATATCTTTCTAATAAAAACGGATTTCTTGGAATTGACAATAGTGTCAATTTTAAAGAAAATGTAGTGGTTGTTCCGTTTGGTTTAGAAAAGACTGTTAGCTATGGTGGTGGTACACGTAATGGTCCAAAAGAAATTATTAAAGCTTCTCATCAAGTAGAATTATATGATGAAGAATTAAATTGTGAGCCGTATAAAAAAATTGGAATTAAAACATTAAAACCATTTAAAATTGATAAAAATATTAAAAAAGCACTTAAAAAAATGTCAGCTATAAATGAGGAAATAATAGATAAAAAACTTTTTCCTATAACTTTTGGTGGAGAACACTCAATTACACCTGGTTGTATTGCACCATTTGTAAAAAAACATAAAGAAATTTGCTTATTACACTTTGATGCTCACGCAGATTTAAGAGAGAGTTATAATGGTGAAAAATTTTCACATGCTTCAGCAATTAAAAGATGTCTTGACCACAAAAATGTATCGGTAATTTCATTTGGTATAAGAAATATTTCTAAAAGTGAAATACCCTTTTTAAAAAAAAATTCATCAAGAATTAATATTTTTTGGGCTAAGGATAAAACTAAATGGGACTTAAAAAAATTTAAAAGAATGATTAAAAATAAAACTGTTTACTTAACATTCGATGTTGATGGATTAGATTCAAGTATTATGCCAGCAACAGGCACTCCTGAACCAGGGGGATTACTGTGGGATGAAACTTTGAATATTATTAAAATTGCTTGTAAAAATTCTAATATTGTTGGAGCTGATATAAATGAACTTTCACCTATTAAAGGTTTTAATTCTTATAATTTTTTGGTAGCAAAATTAGCTTATAAAATATTATCATATAAGTTTTTATATTAAACTTTTGCCGCTCTAACTGTTGATAAGAAAAGTCTAAAAGGTATTAACATCAATAAAGCAACCAATATTTTAACAGCTAAATCACCCAATGTTAAAGTTACCCATGGAATTCCTGTTGCATAAAAAGCAATAGAAAAAAATAAAAAAGTATCAACTGTGGAACCAATTAATGAAGATGTTAACGGTGCAACAAACCACTTTTTTTTTCTTAATTTGTCAAAAATTTGAACATCTAAAAGTTGTGCAACCATAAAAGCTGTACCTGAGCCAATGGCAACTCTAACTGAAATTAAGTCTGCATAATTTGTTGTAAAGAAAAGTGTGAAAGTAATACCTATAACAAACCCAATATAAACAATTTTTCTCGCTATTATTTTCCCATAAGATCTATTTGCTAAATCTGTAATCAGAAATGCAATCGGATAACTAAATGCTCCGTAAGTTAATACTTCTTCTAAACCGTAGTATTTAATTGGAAATTGAACTAAATAATTTGATGATAAAACAACAACTCCCATCATAACTGAGAGTAAAAAAAATAATCTTTTCATTAAGCTGATTTAACTGAAGATGCTCTTTTAAATGGTGACTTTATTAATAAGCTTTTTTTTAATTTTTTTAACCTTGGAGATATATTTTTATTTTTTACTGTCTTTAAAAATTGATCAAATGTTCCTCTTTTATCAACACATCTGACTCCTGCATTACTTACTGTAAGTTTCAAACTTCTTTTCAAAAGTTCACTTGTAAACTTAACTTTTTTTAAGTTAGGTAAAAATCTTCTTTTGGTTTTGTTGTTAGCATGGCTAACATTATGACCTTTCATGGGGATTTTGCCGGTTAATTCACATTTTTTAGACATAATATTTAGTGACTATATAAGATGTGATAATGATCACGTCAAGTTTATTAAAGTTAATTATGCTGATTCTTCCCTATTATTTCTTTAAAATTCTTAACACCTTGATTAATTAATATTTCTTTAAGCTCTTTTTTTATTTTTATAACAATACTGGGGCCTTGAAAAACCATGCCAGTATACAATTGAACAAAACTAGCTCCAGCTAAAAATTTTTTGTATGCACTTTCTCCTGAGTCTACCCCGCCAACTCCTATAATTTGAATTTTTCCTTTCAACAATTTATAAAATTTACTAATCAATTGGTTAGAGATGATCTCTAAAGGTTTTCCAGATAAACCTCCTTTTTGATGCTTTGTTATATCTTTTAAATTTTCTCTATTACTTGCTGTAGTATTAGAGACAATTATAGCACTCACATTGTGTTTAAGTAATATATCACTTATTAACTCTGTTTGTGCTTCTGAAATATCTGGAGAAATTTTTACTACTATAGGTATTTTAGATTTCAATTTATCTTTTTCTTCTTTAATAGAATTGATTAGTGTATCTAGTTTTGTTTCATCATGAAAATTTCTCAAGTTTTCAGTATTAGGTGAGGAGATATTAATGGTAATGTAATCAGCTAGATGATAAAAACTTTTAAGACCAATTAAATAATCACATAATCGATCCTTGCTATCTTTATTGGGACCAATATTAATTCCCAATAAACCCTTACTAGGATTAGATCTAATTCTACTACTAATATTTTCAGCGCCTAAATTATTAAATCCCAATCTATTTATAAGTGCTTGATCTTCAACTAGACGAAATACTCTAGGTTTTGTATTGCCATATTGTTGAATGGGGGTAACTGTCCCAACTTCAACAAAACCAAATCCAAGTTTAAATAGGGAGTTGTAAACTTCTGCATTTTTATCAAAACCAGCAGCAATACCAATCGGATTGTCTATTTCTCTTCCAAACAGACTAGATTTAAACATTGGATTATCTTTATTTTCATCAAATAAATTTGGTGTTAGGTTTAATTTCAAAGATTTAATTGCTAGATTATGAGCTACTTCAGGATCAAATTTAAAAATTAAAGATCTAAATTTTGAAAACATTATTTTATTTTTTCTTTTATCATTTTCTTAGTTTCATTAACTCCAAAAAAACTTATAAAAAAACCCATTCTTGGACCGTTCTCATCTCCAAAAACTACCTCATAAATTAATTTAAACCAATCTCTTAAATTTTCAGAATAACCATTTTCTTTACCTGTTGAATAAATTAAGGTTTGAATATCCTCAGGTGACATTTGATCATTACATTTATCAAGTGTATTAATTAAAGCTTCTAAAGCTAATTTTTCTTCCTCATTTGGATTTTTGTATTTTTTATTTAGTTTAATCACATCATTAAAATATTTAATTGCATAACCAATCAAATTATCAAAAATTGGATTATTTTTTTCTGAAATATCTTTTTTATATTTTTTTACAAATTTCCAAAGCAGTTCTTTACTATTTGCATTACTTGCTTCTACTAAATTTAAAAGCATTGAAAAACTCATGATTACTTCCTCTTTAGGAATATTTCCATTATGAACATGCCAAGTTGGATTCATCAAAAGTTGTAATTCATTTTGAGTTTTCGCCTTTTCCATAAAATCTAAATATTCATCTACAGTTTTTGGTACGATTTCATTATATAATTTTTTTGCTCTTTTAGGGTTTTGGTACATGTATAAAGATAAACTTTCAGGAGATGCGTATTCTAACCATTGATCAATCGTTATCCCATTTCCTTTTGATTTAGAAATTTTTTCTCCTTTTTCGTCTAAAAAAAGCTCATAGGCAAATCCTGATGGATTTGTTTTTCCAATTAGTTTAATAATTCTTGAAGATAAAATTGCACTTTCAATTAAATCTTTTCCATACATTTCAAAATCTATGTCAAGGGCATACCATCTCATGGCCCAGTCAACTTTCCATTGTAACTTACATTGTCCATCTAATATACTGACCTCAAGTTTTTTTCCATTATTGTCAAAAATAATTTTAAGCTTTTCATTTAAAATTTCTAAAACTGGAATCTCCAAAACCTTACCTGTTTCTGGGCATATTGGTAAAAATGGACTATAAGTTTTTTGACGTTCCTTACCAAGAGTTGGAAGAATTATATTCATAATTCCTTGATAATTTTTTAGAATAATTTCTAACGTAGCATTAAATGTTCCATTTTTATAGAGCTCGGTTGAGCTCTTAAAATTATATTTAAAATTAAATTTATTCAAAAAATTTTTAAGCATTTCATTATTGTGTTCTCCAAAGCTATCAAATTGTTTAAATGGATCTGGTACTTGAGTTAATGGTTTGTGTAAATTATCATTTAATAATTCTTGATTGGGAATATTTTCAGGTACTTTTCTTAAACCATCCATGTCATCAGAAAAAGTAATAATTTCTGTAGGCAAGTCCGTAATTTGTTTCAGGGCATTAACCATCATTGAAGTTCTCGCAACTTCACCAAAAGTTCCTATGTGTGGAAGGCCACTAGGACCATATCCTGTTTGTAATATAATTTTACCTTTTTGTTCTATAAAAGATTTTCTTTCACGTAAAAGTTTTTTAGCTTCAACAAATGGCCATGCGCTAGTTTTATTTAAATTATCTTTTTTAATCACAATTATTTATTAAATATCTAATATTTAGTGCTTTTATTAATTCTTATAGAGTTGAAATTTATTTACCATAAAATAATGTTCTTTCAAAATGTCTAATTATAAAACTGTTTTTTTTACCTTGGGTGTTTT
>Ga0209631_10001948_pt1 | contig 25364 bp, 20 predicted proteins | sample COG_08_FD_184752 | JGI IMG/M metagenome (GOLD analysis project Ga0209631, IMG submission 184752) | Pelagic Microbial community sample from North Sea - COGITO 998_met_08 (SPAdes) (version 2) | ecosystem: Environmental > Aquatic > Marine > Neritic zone/Coastal water | place: Helgoland, sampling... | reverse complement strand
TGCATCTCCAGTAACATTTACAGTTGTTCTACACATATCTAAAATTCTATCTACTGCAAAAACAAGACCAATTCCTTCCACTGGAATTTGAGGAAATAAACCAAGAACAATAGTCAACATTACCAATCCAGCGCCTGGAACTGCTGCAGAGCCTATGGAGGCAAGAGTAGCTGTCACTAGAATCGAAAGCTGATCAGTCATTGATAAATCAATATTAAACGATTGTGCAATAAAAACGGCAGCTATTGCTTGATACAAACTAGTCCCATCCATATTAATTGTTGCTCCTAAAGGCAATACAAAACTTGAAACCTTTTTTGAAACCCCTAATTCTTCTTCTACTCTTTCCATAGTTAATGGCAGAGTTGCTGCACTAGAACTTGTAGAAAAAGCCAGAAGTTGTGCTGGTGAAATGGCTTTAATAAATCGAATGAATTTAACTTTGGCAAATCGTCTAATCAAAAATGGATAAACTACAAATACCATTATAGCCAATCCAATAATTACAGTGAGGCTATAAATACCTAAGCCAGATAAAATTTGAAAAGCAAAATTTAAGTCTCCTTCTGAAACTTGTACCAAAACCCCAGCCAATAATGCAAAAACACCAATTGGAGAATACAACATGATAATATCAACTATCTTAAGAATAATTTCATTTACACTTTCAAAAAATACTCTAGCAGGATTGGATTTGCTTTCTGGAATCATGACCATAGCAATTCCAAATAAAATAGCAAAAAAGATTACCTGAAGCATATTCCTATTGTCTGAAGCACTTACCACAAAATTACTTGGTACTAAATCAACTAATGGCTGTAAAGGACCATTTTTCTTTGTAGCACTTGCCACCTCTAACTTTTCCTGAGATTTGTTGGAGTATTTCTCTACCAGTTTTACTCTAGTTTCATCATTGATGAATTTGCCAGGCTGAATTGTATTTACCAAAAACAAACCAATTATAATCGCAATAACAGTAGTAGAGATATAAATGAATATTGATTTTCCTCCCATTTTACCAAGAGTTCTTATATTATTCATAGAGGCAATTCCAACAATTAAGGATACTAAAACTAATGGAACTGCTAATAATTTTAAAGCATTTATAAATATTTGACCAAATGGAGATATCCAATCTTGAGTGAAATCAATCCACCCTTGAACAGTGGCCAAAATACTATACGCCAATCCTAAAACAAGTCCAATTATAATTTGAATATAAAGTGGTATTTTCTTTTTCATAAATTTTATAGCTTACTTGTTCTATTTCTTAGAAGATGATCTGCCAATACTATAGCTGCCATAGATTCCACAATAGGGACAGCTCTAGGAACTACGCAAGGATCGTGTCTTCCTTTAACACTCAACTCCACATTATTTTTTTCTTTGTCTATGCTGTTTTGTTTACTCATAATAGTTGCAACTGGCTTAAAAGCAACTTTAAAATATATCTCTTCTCCATTGGAAATACCACCTTGAATTCCTCCTGAATTATTTGTTTTAGTAGAAACATTGCCATTTTCAACTATAAATTCATCGTTATGGACAGAACCAGTCATTTTTGAACCACTAAATCCTGAACCATACTCAAAACCCTTTACTGCATTTATAGAAAGCATTGCTTTGCCTAAATCTGCATGTAATTTATCAAAAACAGGCTGCCCCAATCCAGGCTTAACTCCATTTATAATACACTTGATTTGACCACCAACAGTATTTCCTTTAGATTTTAGCTCAGTAATTAAATTTATCATTTTTTCAGAGGCATCATTATCAGGACATCTTACAATATTTGAATAGTATTCTTTATTTAAATCCATGTTCTTTTCATCTGCAAAAATATTTCCAATACTTGAAACATAGGCTGAAATTTTAATTCCATAATTATTTAATAATTGTTTGGCTATCGAACCAGCAACAACTCTACAGACAGTTTCTCTAGCAGAAGATCTTCCCCCACCACGATAGTCTCTTAGACCATATTTTTCTTCATAAGTATAATCCGCATGAGATGGTCTAAATACATCTTTAATATTGCTGTAGTCTTGAGATTTAGAATTGATATTTGGAATTAAAAATCCAATGGGAGTTCCTGTAGATTTACCTTCAAAAATTCCGGAAAGCAATTGCACTTTATCGTCTTCCTTTCTAGGACTAGTTACTTTGCTTTGTCCAGGTTTTCTTCTATCTAAATCTTTTTGAATTAGACCCTTATTTATTTCTAATCCTGCTGGACAACCCTCTATAATTCCACCAATCATGGAACCATGCGACTCTCCAAAAGATGTTAGTTTAAATAAATTTCCAAAAGTGTTTCCCATAATAAAATACTAATATAGGGTAAAGAATTATTAGACTAAAGATTGTCAATATATTCATTTATAGTTATAGCATCTTTATAGTCCATGACATGGAAATAAAAACAAAACCAACGTTGACCATCGCCATCAGATTCTTGAAAAAAATCAAAATTATTATTTAATATAAAAAGTGGATGATTCATTATTTTAAGCTGTATCTCTTTAGTATTAGATTTTTCATTGATGGGTATTCTACTATATACTCTTTTTAAATTGCCTTTAAATAATTCAAAACTTCCCCTGAAAACTTCTTTGTATTTAATTTTTAGCCTCTCTCCTTTAATGGTTAAAATTTCAAAATAAGAAGAAGAATAAGAAACTAATTTCCCCTCTTTACCATTAACTAAAAGGTTATTACCTAAAATGTATCCATACTGAAAAGCAAAAATTATCCCAAGAAATAAATTCTTAAGATATTCCCACAGTAAAGCAAGTAGTATTAGCACAACACTACCTGCAATTATAATATTCTCATTAACTACGTCTGCAACTTTTAAAAAGATAAATAAGATCCAAATGAGGTAAACAAGGACATCGTAAAAAAATATATACTTTTTATAGGACGGCTTACTTTTTAATGAAAATGTCAAAAATCTTCTTAGCAGAATAATTGACCCCAACAGAATTAATAGCTGAAAAATAAAATTAAATATGTAAGGCAATACTGTCAATGGGCAATTAAATTTTTATTACTAAAATAGAAATGTAAATACGGTAGAACGTATTGACTAATCTCTACATGGCTGCCTTCTGAAGAGAGTATATTCTCAGCTTTAAAAAAAGATATATATTCAGCTATTAATGCCTCATCCCATGAAGAAAAATATTCTTTAAGATATTTTAAATCTATTTTTTTGTGAAGAAAAATTTGGAGCAAAACAATAATTTCTACATTATTTAAAACATCTGGAAAGGTGGTTTTAAATTCATTAGAAAATTCAAAACTATTGGTTTCATTTTTAACAATTGAAGCTATCCAAAAATTATTAAACCAACCTATATTACCATTGGTAATTGTATTAATTTTATTAAAATTCAATGCAGATCTTAAAGACTTTGAAAAGTTGATTTTATTGCCCTTGCTATAAATGTCTATTCCTGCAAGACTGTTTTTATATTTCACAATACTTTCCAATTGTTTTTTAGAGAAATCAACGGTAGAAATATATTTTGAAACATGGTTGTCAATCTCAGAATTAATTTTTAGATGTTGGAGGAAGTTTTTATTTATTTCAATAATAAATACTAATTTATTTTGGTAGTGTTTAAAAATATCCAACCATTTGTTAATTGCATTGTATCCATTGGTATTTTTTCTCCACCATAAATCAAAATCATTTAAGAAAACAATAGATCCACTATCTAGTTCCTCCAAATTAATTATTTTGGAAGAGTCATCATTTACCCTATGCAACAGCTTTGGTAATTGCTTTTCGACAGATATATTTGAAATATTATTGGGAGGATCAACCGCAAAACAATTCTTTTTATTCAAGGATTCTATAAGGTTGTTAAGAATATATGTTTTTCCTGATTTAGATTCTCCAGAAACCACAATAACGTTTTGACTTTTTATAGATTTTGAAGCAAGAGATTTTTTGATATTGTAAATCTTGTTTTCTATAAATTCAGAAAAAAAGCTGTTGGGTTTTGAACCTTTAGTAAATAACTGAAGATATAATTTTGGCAGATCGTCTAGTTGAGTTTTCGAAGGATTACAGTCTTGGACAAAATTTCTAATTATTTTAATTTTATCAGACTGTGAACGTATTTCTTTTGCTGGCTCTTCAATAGAAACCAAGTCAACAAAAGACAAGAATTTTTCGGAAATAAAATTTTGAATATTAACCAATCCTGATTTGGAAGAGGAAGAACTTGATTCCACATACTTTTTAGATTCGTTAGATAATAGGAAATGGTAATCAGAAAATTTTCTAGTACTTATTTTCAAATCCTCAAAATAGGAGTTCAACCTCTCCTTTTTCAAGATAGAAGTCTTTTTAAATTCTTTAATTTTTAAAATCAATTTTTTATTAGCATCTTTTAATAGTTCTGAACTTTTTTGATTGTCCATGGTAAATACTACAAGTTTAAAAGAACTAGTTAATTCTTCGAATTCTTCTGTTAACCAATCTTTATAATCCTTTGATGCATTGCTAATAGGGAATATAATATTTTCACTATACATGAACTGTAAACTACTTTGTAAATTGAATTGTTTTTCAATTAAATCATTTTGTTTGGAAGGGAAATTATCTATGTCTTGTGGAGAATATAAATTAATTTCAGATGGTATTTTCTCAAAAATATCCTCGTTACTAATCATCCAATTATTAGGCTCTAAAGATCTTATAATGCTTCCGAAAGTTCTTTCTAATTTATCAATCCAATTATTGATATCTATTTGTTTTTTTAGTGCTGATTTTTTAGCGGAAATATTGAGTAATTCTTCAATTTGAATAAAAGTATTTTTATTAAGAATAATGGATAGCTCATTTATTTGTTTAGTTGCCAAATGTTCAATTATGGTAGAGCAACAGTACAGTGCTTTTAAATTATGGAATACAAATACGTTCTTAGACAATCCAAAAGGAAATTCCTCCAATTGGTTCCATTTTTTCCTATAAGTTTTAGGATTAAAATTATCTTCTCTATTTTCTACTAACAACTTGACATTGTTCTCACCAACATCTTTTATCACAGCATTTATGAGCTTGGTAACTAATAAATTTAGTTCTTCATTTAATTCAGAGAAAACCTCTCTATTAATCGCATTTAATACAGAAAGAATTTCCTTCTTCTTTTCTTGTCTAATAAAATCCTTATAAGAATTGATATATCTAATATGAATGCTACCAAAAATTCTTAAAAGTTGATCAAAATGAAGTACGAAGTTATTTTTAAGATGGAAATCAATTAATTTAACAGCTGGTAAAATCACAAAAGTATCTTTACCACCATTTAAATAACTAGTTTTTAACTTTTGGCTGTAAGCACTAAGCGAGAAATTTTTATTTTTAAGAAATTCTAAAGAATACCTAAAGTTGATATTTGAAGGAATATTTGATAAAAAACTATTGATTAGATTAAAATATTTCTCAATGTTTTTTAAAGTACTATATTCTAAATCATCTGCAATATTTTTTACTTTATCGGTATTGTATAAATGTATTTTTAATTCATCTAATAATTTAGATTTGTTATAGACATTAATATAGTATTCTTCAAATTTAACAATTGAGGATTGGAGATCATTAATAAAAGTTTGATTTATTTGCTTTAGTTGTTGGTGCCAAGAACTAGTTTGATGGTCAAAATTATTGTCATAAGTTCTAATTAAGGAACCACTAATTTTTTCTTTAAGAACTATGTTTTTTGGATTTTTAATAGTCTTTGCACTAATTTCAGTTTTATAATCGTCTTTAAAACTATTAGATGCTTCAAGAAATAATGCAGAACCTATTTCACCAAATAAGTCATTTGAAGATTGAATAAATTTTTTCTCCGTCCCTAGTTCAAGTTCCGGTATTTTTATTAAAATAAGATCCGTTTTATGACTTTTAACTCTTATATATTCATTTATATCTTTCTGCTCTAAATAATTATTGATTACCTGAAATTCCGCATTCATTCGTTTTCTATCAATGATAGAGCTTATTTTAGCTTCAATTTCTTCGGAATTAGTGTTTTTTGAATTGACAAAATATATTTTGAGAACAGCTTTTTTCCATTTTTTTGAAGACCTTAAAAACTTAACTAATTGAAGAGATAATTCATTTTCTTTATTAAATCCATTCCACCATAAATCAATAGAACTAAAATTTCCAAATCCTCTTTTCTCATCGTAATCTAAATAAAGTATGTTGTAATCTAAGTCTTTGAGTTTCTGAGTCATTTCACTAAACCAAATTGGATCTTTGGTATTCTTAGCCCAGCCCATTAAAACAGTATTTGGATCTATTCCTGAAAATCCATAAGTTTTAGCTATAGATTCGATTCCTTTAAACACATTTTGACAATATAGCTTCCTATGAAAAATAGAATCGTCTATTATCAAATCATCTTTGGTATTTTGATGAGACTTTGGAAATAAAACTTTTGCAGATTTTGTTTCAATCAAATCGAAATTAGACACCATTCCAGCTCTTCCAATAATTGATTTTCCGAAATCTATTAAATGAGGCCTATTTGCAGTTCCTCCACTAAAGAGTAAAATATTAGGTTGCCAATTTCTTTTGTGAACTGTCTTTTTCTGAAGATTTTTCAAGCCTGTTTTCACCACAGTATTCCAAACACTTAACCAAACATCTCCTGTTCCAAGCACTAAGTCTTTTTTAGATAACCAAAACCAAAAAATGATCATAAATAAAACTGCAATCAGTGTAGCTCCAAGATTCAATTGAATCATTAAAAGCAAGGTAGAAATTGCTCCTAAAAGTGAAATCCATATAGGAATTTTAAACTTTGGTCTGAAATCAGGGCTAGACAATTGTTCTAAAAAACAAGATAGATTAATAAACAAATAAGCTGACATGTAAAACATAGCAACGAGTTCTGCAATTACATTCAGCTCACCAATTAGAATACCAATTTCAGCTATTATAAAAGTAAGAAATAAGGCATTTCTAGGTTCTTTATTTAGGCCCGATTCTTTGGCAAATATATTGGGAGTTATATTGTCCAATGACATTGCCTGTAGTATTCTTGGTCCTCCTAAGATACCTCCCAAGGCAGAAGATAAAGTAGCGCCCCAAACACCTCCAAGAACTAAAAGTGGAATAGCTCCAAACTCTATTAATACATTGTTATTAGACCTTAAGAATTGTCCATCAATATTGTAATAAATAAAAAGAGAAAGTAATATGTAAATAATTAAACCTATAGATATTGACAACATGGTTCCCCATGGAATAGAAATTTTAGGATTTTTTAAATCTCCACTCATAGCAACACCTGCTGTAAATCCAGTTACTGCAGGAAAGAAAATTCCAAATAGTGTAGCGAAACTTGGAGATTCTATTATATCTGAACCTACTTTCAAACCTTCCGAAGAACCTAAAAAAACAGATCCCAATGAGAGCACAATTAGCCCCAAGATAACATACTGAATCTTTAGAGCAAAACTTGTACTTATATAAGCAATTACAAGAACTACAATTAAAGCAAAAGAACCAAACAAACGAAGTTTATTGGTAGATATTCCGTTAATAGCCCAATCTTCGTTTATTACCGGAATTAGACTCTCTGAAAAACCAATTAAATAAAGTGAAATGCTAAATGCAGTGGCAATAAAAATAGTTAGTCCAATAGCACCACCTATTGGAAGACCAAGACTTCTTGTAAGCATGTAATAAATACCACCTTTATCAATTTTTTTATCAGTTGCAATGGAAGAAACGCTTAGGCCAGTAGTTATAGAAATTAAATGAGCAAAAAATATGATACTAATAAACTGTAGAATACTAGAAGAATTACCTACAACACTACCAAGTCTCATGTACATAATGACTCCCAATATTGTTAGTAAAGAAGGAGTCAAGACACCACTAAAAGTTCCAAATTTTTTCTGACTTGCCATTAAAAGAATGAAATTTATTAATAAATATGCTAAAAGGAAATTATATTACAGTCATTAATTAAAACAAATATGTTTAAGAACTTAAAAGTATTAGAATTATCAAGTGTGTTAGCTGGTCCTGCAGTAGGAATGTTTTTTTCTGAACTTGGAGCACAAGTTGTTAAAGTAGAGAATAAAACAACTAATGGGGATGTGACGAGAAAATGGAAACTTCCAAATGAAAAAAAAAGTGACTTATCTGCTTATTTCTGCTCAGTTAATTATAATAAAAACTATGTTTTTTTAGATTTCAATAACCAAAAAGATAGAACAGAACTAGAAATTTTAATAAAAAATTGTGATATAATTATTACTAATTTTAAAGGGGAAGATGCTACTAAATTTAGTCTGGATTTTGAAGATTGTAAAAAAATAAATTCTAATATTATATATGCACATATTGGAGGATTTAAAACCAATTCTAAAAGAGTTGCTTTTGATATAGTGCTTCAGGCAGAAACAGGTTTTATAAACATGACTGGAAATGAAAAAGAATTTGCAAAAATGCCAGTTGCATTAATTGATGTTCTTGCTGCACATCAAATCAAAGAAGGAATATTAACTGCAATGCTATTACAGTCAAAGGAAAAAAGAGCTTACAAAGTCTCTACAACACTGGAAGAAACTGCAATTGCATCGCTCATGAACCAATCTTCTAATTTCTTAATGGCTAGGCACCAAGCAAAACCTTTGGGCACCCTACATCCAAATATTGCTCCTTATGGTGAAGTGGCAACCACTTTAGACGGAAAGAAATTAATTTTAGCAATTGGAACAGATCATCAATATGAAGTGTTTTCAAAGATTATTTGTATGGAAAGTAAATGGAGAGATAGATTTAAAACCAATCAACAACGTGTTGAAAGTCGAAAACTTCTCTTTGAAATTATAAATACCAAAACCAAGGAAATATTGTCAGATGATTTAATTGAAAAATGTTTTGAGAAAAATATTCCTATAGGTGAAATTAATACATTAGAAAAGGTAATGCAAAGCGAAACAGCAAAATCAATGGTATTAGAAGAAATTATTGAAAATCAAAAAACCAAAAGAATTAAAACTGTAGCTTTTGAATTAACTAGCTGATTTTAATTTATTGATTTTGGAGTTCAATATCTTGACTATTTTCTTACCATCGTCTTTGGAAATTTGAGATCCAAAATTGTATTCCTTGTCAAGCGCATTAATAATAATTGTCCCTTGACCTACTATCCAAAAAGAATCGTTAAAAACTTTGGAAAAAGATTTTTCATCCAATGGAGCCAATTTTATTTTTTTAATATTACTGGTAATAAATTCTTTTGCTCTTCCATATCCCCAAAGTGATTTTTTGACAGAAAATTTATCTTCATCAATTCTGATAAATTCAATTCCAAATCGTTTCCAAATCAATACTCTTACTACTTTATATAGAAAATAGATCCAAAAAACTAAAAAAGTGTAGAAATAAATCTTTCGGTCAGAAAGTTCCTCAGTGAAAAATAAATAAACAATTATTACTAATCCACAAGAAAACCAAATAAGGAGCCAAATAAGCATAACCATTATCTTCCAATGGTCAGTCTTAGAGGAGATTATCATAGTAAAAAAATCTTTGTGGTCTTCATAAGACACTCTATTTCCAATCCAGTTCATAATACAAAATTATCAACTTTAAATTATTTATAGAAGATATACGAAACTTTTAATGCAAAAAACTGTATAAAGAACTCTAAAATTTAGGCATGGAAATTGATAAGTCTTATTATATGATAAATAAATCAAAACTTATACTAGTAACCATTTTATATTTAATGGTTAATCTATTGAGCAATAATGTAATTTCTCAGACTGAGAATACCTATGAAAATTTATTGGTATTGTATGTAAACGAAGACTATAAAAATTGTTTCAATAAATCTTTAAAATACACCGTTAAAGATAAAACTAAAAAAGATCCTCTTCCCTATTTATTTGCATCAAAAGCTAGTTATGAAATGAGCCAAGATCATAAATACACAGAAGAATTTCCTAAAGCTAGAAAAACAGCTTTGTCCTATGCTGCGAAATATCGAAAAAAAGACAAAGAATATCTATTTAAAGAAGATGCTGAAGAATTTTTAAACGACTTTAAAATAAATATAATTGAAGAACTAGAAAATTACTTACAAGAAGCAACAGACAAGACTTACTCCAAAGCTGTAGGGCTAACTAAAAAGACTTGTGATATTGATCCTGATGATATTGGAGCAAAATTACTCTATTCGATACTTTGTACAATTACAAAAAATAAAACCAATGCTAAAGAATATTTAAAACTGTGTATTCCAAAATTGGAAGAATATGAAAAAAATAAATTCAGTCTTAAATATATGTCCGAATCTCAACAATTATTTTTGAGATATGCGATAATGGAATATGCTAAGTATTACAAAGAAAAAGATGCTGCAAAATCAAAGAAAATGATGGAGTATGGAAAGCAGTTATTTTATGAAGAAAATGATTTTTCTAAAATTGAATACAATATGGATTATAAATTTTTATTTGATGATTTTAAATAAGGAATTATATTGGAATCTATGAGATTTATTTTTTTTTTAATTCTTGTTATACACACTTTTACTGGCTTTGGCCAATCCTACACATATAAAATTGGATTGTTAAAATATAATGGTGGGGGAGATTGGTATGCCAATCCAACAGCATTGACTAATCTAATTGAATTTTCCAATAAAGAAATAGGGACTAACATTAATCCTATCTACGATGAAGTAGAAATTGGAAGTAATTTGCTGTTCAATTATCCATTTGTTCACTTAACAGGTCATGGAAATATTGTATTGAATCAGCAAGAGATCAACAACTTAAGAAATTATTTAATTGCAGGTGGGTTTTTACATATCTCTGATAATTACGGATTGGATCCTTTTATTAGAAAAGAAATTAAAAAAATATTTCCCGAATTAGATTTTGTGGAACTGCCCTATTCGCATGCCATATACCATCAAAAATTTGACTTTAATGAAGGATTGCCTAAAATTCACCAACATGACGAAAAGCCTTCTTCAGGATTTGGAATTATATATGAAGGAAGATTGGTATGTTTTTACGACTATGAATGTGATTTAAGCGACGGTTGGGAAGATTCAGACGTTCATAAGGACTCTGAAGAAACTAGAACTAAAGCACTTCAAATGGGGTCCAATATTATTTCTTACACTTTTCTAGGGACCAAAGACTAGTTTCTTAAATGCTTTAAATTCATACCATATAGAACGATGAAAATTATTGGAAATATGGCAGAAATTAATAGTTGATTAAAATCAAATGGATTGACACTGTAAGGAACCAATAAAATAAGTACTTGAATTAAGCAGTAGCCATAAAAACCCATTTTTTTAAAATTCCAAATCATATAAACAAAGGCAACATTCCCTAAATATAGTATTAGATACCAAATGGAAGTTTTGTCCATTAAATTGAAAATATCTTTGTACATATCTATCATTTCTTGATTAGGTAGAAGACTAAACATTTCTTGCTTAACAGTTTCGTTAATAAATAGAGAGTAAAGAGTAGAAATAATTATTTGTATTCCAGAGCCTATCCAGCTTAAAATACATAAAACCTTTAGTAAAATAGGTCTTTCGTTAAAATTCGATGAAGTATTTTGGGGGAGGTCAAACGTTGGTACTGATTCACTCATATTATAGTTTTAAGGATAAATATAAATTCAAATTTAAAAAGTTTAAACTTTAAAGTTAAAAATAAAAAAAGCTCCCCATAAATATGGAGAGCTAATGCGGACCGGACGGGACTCGAACCCGCGACCCCCTGCGTGACAGGCAGGTATTCTAACCAACTGAACTACCGGTCCAAATGGACGGTAAATTTAATTTTTTTGTCTGTAGTAACAAGCAATTAAATAGATTTTTAATATATTTTTTTTCTCTTCAACAAATATTCGAGTAAAATTTGATCAAAACCTATTTCAATATCGGCGCTAATTAAGTCTACTTTTTGTTGTTTTAGCAAGTTGTGAACCTTACTTTTCATAAAATTTCTTTCCGTTATATACTTTTCTTTAATTTGCTTTGGATGCATTTTAATAGAGTCACCTGTTTCAACATCGACGACATTGTAATATTTGTTTTTTAAATTTAATTGATTTTCAAGATTGTGGTGAGAAACATCAAAAACTACAATTTCGTGTAAATGATGTCTTAAATGTTTGATGGAATTGGCAAAATCTTCAGGATTGTCAATTGCCATAAAATCTGAAAATATAAAAACCAATGAACGTTTATGAATTTTAGATGCTAAAGCATTTAGCATTTTAGCAATATTTGTTTTTTTATTTTTAAAACTTTTTTTCTCGTTCTCTAAAATTCTTTCAAGATTAGAAAGTAAAAAACGTTGATGTGTTAAAGATGATTTTGCAGGTGAATAAAAGTCTAATGAATCACTAAAAATAGATAATCCAAATGCATCTCTTTGTTTTCTCATTAAAAAAATAAGAGCTGCTGCAGCATCTACAGAAAAAGTAAATTTATTGTATGGCTGATCTACTGGAAACATCATTGAAGAAGAAGAATCTATAAGAATATGACATCTTAAATTCGTTTCCTCTTCATATCTTTTAATAAATAGCTTATCTGTTCTTGCTAATAATTTCCAGTCTAAATGTTTGACCGATTCTCCACTATTATATAATCTGTGCTCGGCAAATTCTACTGAGAAACCATGAAATGGACTTTGATGTAAGCCAGTAATAAAGCCCTCCACAACTTGTTTTGCCAACAACTCTAGAGATCCAAATTTTCGTGCAGTTTTATAATTAATCACCTACAATAAATCATTTGCTAGATTAGCTAATTCGGATCTTTCCCCTTTTTCTAAAGTAATATGGGCAAAAAGATCATCTCCTTTGAGCCGATCTATAAGATAAGAAAGTCCATTACTCTGCTCGTCTAAATAAGGAGTATCAATTTGAAAAACATCTCCAGTGAAAATAATTTTAGTATTTTCTCCTGCCCTAGTAATAATAGTTTTCACTTCATGGGGAGTTAGATTTTGAGCTTCATCAATAATGAAAATTACGTTAGATAAGCTTCTTCCTCTTATAAATGCGAGTGCAGAAATTGTTAATTTTCCTTGCTCTTGCATTTCTTCAATTTTTTTAAACTTTTTCTCTTTACTTCCAAATTGATTTTTAATGAATTTTAGATTGTCAAAAAGTGGCTGCATGTAAGGGTTAATTTTATCATCTGCATTTCCAGGGAGATAACCAATATCTTTATTACTCAATGGAACAATTGGTCTAGCCAAAACAATTTGTTGGTATAAGTTATGTTGTTCTAAAGCACTAGCCAAAGCCAAAAGAGTTTTTCCTGTTCCGGCAACTCCTTGAAGAGAAACAAGTTTAATATCGGGATTTAATAGAGCATGAAGTGCAAAAGTTTGTTCTGCATTCTTGGGTTTTATTCCATAAGCGTACTGTTTTTCTACTCTTTCTACATGCTTTTCATGTGGATTGTAATAGCCTAAAACAGAACTTTTACCGTTTTTCATAATATAAAAGCCATTGGAAATAATTCTATTTTTCAATACACTCAAATCTTGTGTTAAACCATCTTTATAAAGCTTATTTATGTAATTAGAATCTATTTCATCAATTAGTTGTTTGCCGTTGTAAAGGGTACTATCCCTATCAATTTTACCAGTTTCAAAGTCCTCAGCGGTAATGTTCAATGCTTTTGCTTTAAGACGTAAATTAATGTCTTTGGAGACTAGAATTATCTTAGATTTTTTATTTGAAATTTTAAGACTTAAAGCAGCATTTAAAATCTTATGGTCATTTTTATTTCCAAAAATGTTGACAGCATTAGTAGTAAGACTTTCATCTTCCATGATTATTTTAAACTTACCGCTTTCAATTCCATTGATAGGCACCCATTCTTGAAGTGTGAAATCCTTGCTTAATCTGTCTAATACTCTTATAAATGCTCTTGCCTCAAAGTTTTTGGTGTCATTTCCTCTTTTAAAGTTGTCTAATTCTTCTAAAACAGTAATTGGAATAGCTATATCGTTTTCTTCAAAACAATGTAAAGAATGGTGATCATGTAAGATTACAGACGTATCGAGAACAAATATTTTCTTTTGTTTCTTTTTAGACATTTACAATAAAGAAAAACATTTTAAATGTTAATAAGGTAAAATTTAATAACAATTTAAAGAATGTTAATATTTAATTTACTTTGAAATCAAATTCTAAAACTGTTTTATTTTTTCTTTCATCTGAAACCTCGACTCTACAGCTATGATTTCCAGGTAAAACATTGGTATATTTATCCAAACTAACTTTTAGTCTATTGCTCTTAGGGCTAAAATTGGAAAGAACCCATTTATTGTCAATAATAACATTGTATTGATCAACACCACTTTTTAATTCTATTATTTTAAAAACAAGTTCTTGATTTATATTTTTTTGAAAGTTATTTCCTACGTGATTGATTTTTGGAGGAATTGTATCTGTAAATATTTTATACCTTCCAAACTTATTGACTTCTGCCGAAATCCAATCCTTTGAAATATCTGCATTTTTATTAATAATATTCCCGTTTTTTGTCAATTCTCCAATAAATAATTTATCTCTATTTGATGGTGCATTTTTAGACAACTTGATAGATAAAATAAACTTTCTTTTCAGGGGAAAATTGGGATTTTTAAAAGTATATATACCTTGTTTTTTAATTGGATAGATTGGAAAGTTATCATAAAGTGTATTGGTATCCATCACCACCAACATCGTACTATCCGAAGAGTAAACATTAGTTGGTTGTTTTTGCTGAAATGAAAAATCATTTTGACAATTACTAAGTGATTTATTTTTGACATAGAATTTTAATTTAGAAATATTGTTTTTAATATCTCCAACAACGATTTGAATTTCATGAATCAACTTATCTTGAAAGCACATCAACCCATTGCCAATATTCTTTTTGTAAATCTGCAACTCATTGTTGGGATGAATATACATTTTATGGATTTTCTCTCTTTGCTTTTCGTAAGCGTTATAGTCTTTGTGAATATTTGTTTGTCTATTAGTTTCGAAATCAATTTCATCAAATTTTAGTTGGTATTTAAGTTTTTTATCTACATACATATTTATAGAGTATACACCACATCTGTTGGAACTATTATTGTAATAATCTGATGATTTTAAGCCAAATCCACTTAATCCGTCTAGGTAAATGATGCTATCGTATTTCAAATGGTAATTCTGGTTTTTTTTAATAGTTAGAAAATCTTTTGAAGAATAACTATCTAAACCATTAGAGTTTAAAAATGAATAAAGTTTCAATTTATTAATTAGTGGAGGCTTGTTGTCTGCAATATCGAAATTAAATAACTCTGGGTTAATAGGATGTTCAGACTTAGTTTCTCTAATTTCGAAATGTAAGTGAGGACCAGAAGATCCACCTGTATTGCCAGAATATGCAATAATTTCTCCCTTAGAAACTTTAATATCTAAAGAATCTAAATAATAAGTTAAAGTTTCTGTTTGAAGTTCGTATTGGTGTTTTCTTAAAATCTTTTCTATTTTTTCTGGAAAATGATCTAAATGAGCATAAACACTTGTAAAACCATTTGGATGGGCTACATATATCGCTTTGCCATACCCCCTCTTAGAAACATTAATTCTAGACACAAAACCAGTATCAATAGAGTAAATTCTATAATTAATTCTTCCATTGGTTTTAATATCTAAACCAGTATGAAAATGGTTAGATCTCAATTCTCCAAAGTTTCCAGAAAGTAGAATTGGAATACCTATTGGAGGTCTGAAATTATACTTGTTATTTTCTTGAGAAATAATGGATAAAAGCGAAAAAAAAACAGTAAATAAAAATAAAAATCTAATTAAGAAATTCATTAGACAAATCTTGTCATAATTAAACAAACATGGTACTACAAAATTAGTTTTTTATTCACAATTAATTTTAAATTTGAATAATTCAGTTTAGCTACTAACTTTGTATAAATGGTTTGGTCCAATGGAAAAAGAAATATCTGCATTAAATGAAATCCGAAGTTTCATAAAAAGTTTAAAAGAAAAATTAAATTCAAAAATTCAAGAGAATAATAAATTGAATGAAGATATTCTTTCTGCAGGAGAAGAGATAACCCATCTTAAAAATAAAATTTCTGATTTAAATGAAAATGTGAAAATGCTGAAATTGGCCAGTCAAATTGATGGAAACGAGGTTGGATCTACCAAAGACGTGAAGTTAATGATTAATGAAATGGTTAGAGAAATTGACAAATGTATTGCACTACTAAATAAATAAAACATGAGCGAACTTTCTATTAAGGTAGTAATTGGAGGCAGAACCTATCCATTAACAATTAACAGAGAAGATGAAGAGAAAATAAGAAAATCTGTTTCTGAAATTGAAAATAATATTAAAAATTTAAAAGAGAATTATGCAGTAAATGATATGCAAGATTTATTGGCCATGACTGCCTTAGAATATGCCAATGACTCAGTTACTAAAAATAATTCAGTAGAAATTGAAAAACTAAGTAAAGAAATTATCAATCTTCGAAATGAATTAGAAGATTAATAGAAATAATTTATGTCGTTAGAAAATAAAAAAGTACTTGTAACAGGGGGAGCAGGATTTATAGGAAGCAATATCATTGAATATTTATTGAATAAAAACAATAAGGTTACTTGTTTAGATAATTTCATCACTGGAAAAAAAGAAAATGTTGAAAATTTTCTAAGCAATCCAAACTTTACAATGTTAGAGGGAGATATCACCAATTTAGAAGATTGTATAGAAGCATGTAAAGATATTGACGTAATTCTACACCAAGCAGCTTTAGGTTCCGTGCCAAGGTCTATTGAGAATCCATTAAAAACCAACGATATTAATATCAACGGTTTTATAAATATTTTATGGGCAGCAAAACAAGAAAATATTTCAAGAGTTGTTTATGCCGCAAGTTCATCGACCTATGGAGATTCAAAAAAACTTCCAAAGATCGAAAATGAAATTGGTTCGCCTTTATCTCCTTATGCAGTAACTAAATATGTAAATGAACTTTATGCTGGAGTATTCTCTAATCTATACGGATTAGAACTTATTGGATTGAGATACTTTAACGTATTTGGAAGAAAACAAGATCCAGATGGTGCATATGCAGCAGCAATACCAAAATTTATCAAAGCATTTATTAATCATCAGGAACCTGTAATTCATGGAGATGGGTCACAAAGTAGAGATTTTACTTATATAGACAATGTTATTCAAGCGAATGAATTGGCTGCTACTACCAAAAATCCAGATGCATTAAATCAAGTATACAATGTAGCTTGTGGAGACCAATCATTTTTAAAAAAATTGGTTGAAAATTTAAGAGACTTACTTTCTAAATTTGATTCTGAAATAAAAAATATTGAAATTAAAAATGGTCCTGAAAGAATTGGAGATGTAAAACATTCTTTAGCCTCCATTGAAAAAGCACAAAAATTATTGAACTATCAGCCTACTCATAATTTAAAACAAGGGTTGAATTCTGCTATAGAATGGTATTGGAATTACTTTAAAACCAATTCTTAAATTCAAAATTTCAAAAAATCTATTTTATAAATTTCATTAATGAGATGTTTGTAACATCTTATTTTGGTAAAATTATATGTCTTTAGAATACTTAAATTAGTTATAGAGACTAAATCTTATACTAAATAAGTGGTTAATTTTTTAAGAAAAATAGATATCGAACTATTTCTAGTTTTGTTTCTTTTATCAGGAATGTTTAAAAGTTTATTTTTCTCATTTTCTGGAGACAATTCTACTTCAATTCCATTCACATTAATTTTTGGAGGACTATTAGTTACTATGGTTTTGGTGAAAAAAGAGTATTCTATTCAAAGACTTAAAAATGAATTCACAAAACATGTATTTTTAATTTTATTTTTCATTTGGTGCTCTCTTTCTACCTTTTACACCTCCTCTGAAAATTATGTTTGGTATAAGCTTATAGCTTTAGGAACCAACTTATTAGCCTTTTATTCGGTGCTTATTACTAATAAAATAAATGTTAAGAAATTTACGTTGTATTTTTCCTTTTTTCTTTTCTTTTTTAGTTTGTTTTTTTTCATCATCAACCCCAACTCACTTTCAAATAACTTCCCTTTCCATGCTTACTTCAATGAAGTATATATCCAAGGGTGGTATCTTACTTTAGGACAGTTTTTTGCGGCAAATATTTTTTTAGCTTTTCATCTTAAAAATCATAAAAGAATAATTTATCTTTTACTAGTATCCATTAATCTAATTCTTTTATTTGCTGGGAGATTCCCTATAATAATGGGATTGTTTTCTCTTACTCTTTTAAGTATTTATCTTGTAATAACTAAAAAAATTGACAGAGAAATTCTATTACAATTAATAAAATCTGTTGTAGTAATTCTGTTTATAAACGGAGCATTTTATTTAACCTCTAGTAATTACAAAGAAATAATAAAAAGAACCGTTTATAGGTTTGAAGTTTTATCCTCTAATACCGAAATTGATTTTGAAGAAAACAACCACCAACTTTCTACTAAAGACAACAATTATTCTTTTAATAAACGATTAGAATATTTTATTTTTTCAAAAGAAAATATTTTTAAAAGTTCAAAATCTGTACTCATAGGCTATGGGTTAGGAAGTTTTTCTAAAGAGTTTAGTAATGAAGACAAAAGACTTTATCCACACAACATCATTTTAGAAATTTTCTTTGAGCTTGGGATAATTGGACTTTTGATAATGATAGGATTGGTATTAGCAAATATTAAAATATTTAAAGGTTATTTAACAAACTTTGCACTTTTAGCATTAATTGTTCTGTTTTTGAATGCGATGAAGTCTTCTTCAATTGTGGATTTAAGAGTGCTTTTTGCTCTGTATGCAATTTCTATTTTTCACTTTAAAGAACTAAAGCCAAAGACATGATTAAAGTTTGTCATTTAAGTTCTGCTCACCAAAGATTTGACACAAGAATCTTTTATAAGCAATGCCACTCGTTGGCAAGTGATAATAGGTTGGTAAGCTTGGTAATAGCAGATGGTCTTGGACATGAAATCAAAGATGATATTTCAATTTTTGATGTGGGAAAACAAAAAAATAGATTTAGAAGAATATTTAGAACGACTAATGATGTATATAAAAAAGCATTAGAACTAAATTGCGACATTTATCATTTCCATGATCCAGAACTAATTAAAACAGGGGTAAAATTAAAAAAAGCAGGTAAGAAAGTAATATTTGATATTCATGAAAATATTGCATTACAAATCTTAAGTAAAGAATATATTCCAAAAATTCTAAGAAAAATAATTTCTAAAATTTACAGACTTTATGAAATAAAAAAACTAAAAAAATTTGATGCTCTAATAATTGCTGAGCATTCCTACAAAAAATATTATTCGTCTTTGAATAAAAATTTAATTACTGTTCTAAACATGCCTAAAATAGATCATTTGAAAAAATTTTATTCTGAGAATAGAACAAAAAATGAAATATTTTACATTGGTGGAATATCCAATAATAGAGGATTTGATGTTTTAATACAGTCATTGAAAATTTTAAAACTGAAAATACCGGATATTTTCGCACATTTTATCGGTCCATTTGCTAAAACTTTAATTGACAATGAGCAACTTAAAGAAATAAAAGAAAACTTTAAACTTTATGGAAGTTTGCCCTTGATCGAAGGAATGAAATATTCCCAAAATTCAAAAATAGGCTTGAGTATTCTTAAGCCAATAAGCAACTATACTCAATCGTATTCTACCAAAATTTTTGAATATATGGCCATTGGTCTTCCTGTAATCACATCTAATTTCAAACTATATAAGGATATAATAGATGAAAATAATTGTGGAATATGTGTTGATCCCGAAAACCCTAATGAAATTGCTAAAGCAATAGAATTTATTTTAACAAATCCAGAAAAAGCAAAAGAAATGGGACATAATGGAAGATGTCTCGTAAAAGAAAAATACAACTGGAAAAATGAGGAATTTAAACTTATTAATATTTATAAAATACTTGGTTGCTAACTAGAAAAACTCAATTTATTTAATGACAAATTCAATTGTGAAATATTTCAATAAAATAAGAGTTTTAAACTTTCTTTTACTAATGATTCCTTTTCTACTTCCACTAGAAAAAACCACAGTTCGTTTTCTTATGGTTATCTTTTCTATTGCTTGTTTAATTTATGGAGACTATAGCCAACTTAAAGTCAAAAAAAACTGGATTAAGTTAAGTATTATAAGTTTGTGGTTACTTCCATTTATTCAACTGTTATTGTTAAATAAAATCGATGAATATTTAGGAAATCTTATTACAAAAATTACATTATTTATACTCCCCATTCTAATTTTAATTGGTTATCCATCCAACAAAATTAATTTGGCAGGAATTCTAAAATTTTTTATCTACGGCTCTTTAACATCTACCTTATTTTGTGTTATTAACCTTACGGTATCCTACTTTTTATTAAATGAACTTAATGCCATCAAATACACTTCAATATCCTTGTTTCATCATCCTGGATATTTCACTATGTACTTAAATTTTGTTGTTGGATTAATTTATTTAAATAATTTAAAACCTATTAAAGATTTAAAACTTCTCAAAAACTCTAGCTTTGTAATAATAAGTTTCCTATCTTTTTTTATACTAATTGCATCTTCCAGGACAGGTTGGATAACCAACATATTAGTGCATCTATTTTTTATTTCTTGCATCTTTTACAGCAAAAAAATCAGTAAAAAAGCACTTATATATTTTCTAGTTCTCATGATTCCGTTCTCCACAGTGATTTACACAAATGAAACTATTCAAAATCGATTCAGGGAGATTATTACCAATACCTTTGAGAAAGATGAAAAGAAAAAAGTAAGATCTTCAACATTGGTGAGAAAAAAAACATGGTCTACTTCCTTAAAACTAGTTAAAGAAAAATGGATAACTGGATATGGCACAGGATTGAGTAAAAAAGTACTTCAAGAACAATATAAAAAGGATGGTTACGATTATATGTATAAGAAAAATTACAACTCTCATAATCAGTATCTACAAGTTTTACTAGACCATGGTATTTTTGGTTTTTTAATATTAGCATTTTTTACTTTTGGGATGTTGTATGCTTCTTTAAAGCAAAAAGATTTTATATACGCATTATTTTTAGCCATTATGATTTTAAACTTTATGACAGAATCCGTTCTTGAAACGCAAAGCGGAGTTATTTTCTTTGCTTTTTTTAATACTGTCTTTTTCTTCCAATGGTTCAATAAAAAATATTTAGCAACTTGAATAAATCAGAAAAAAATCAATTTTTAAAAAATGTTTTAACAATATTTTCTGGTACTACAATAGCTCAGATCATCAACTTTAGTGCTATAATTATTTTACAGCGATACTTTTACAGCCCAGAGGAATATGCACCATTTAGATTGTTCTTCGAATTTGCTGCAGTTTTTAGTAGTGTAGCTGCTCTTAGACTTGAAAGTGGGCTTATTTTAGAGAGAGAAGACAATAGAGCGCTCTCTTTATTAAGAATTTGTTTAAAATACGCTGTAATTGTTTCTATAATTGGAGGAGTTGTTTTTACATTCTATTTTATTAATGAAATAAAAGTTTTTCAATATGAGTGGCTTTTGATAATCCTAATGCCATTGGCTATTTTTTCTAATGGAATCATTCAAATTTCAAGACAATTTTTCACTAGATCAAAAAACTTTCTCACCATAACAACTTCCAGAGTTATTCATAGTACTTCAGGTAGTATATCCCAAATAGTTACTGGTTTATTGAGTTTTAATTTTACTGGACTTGTGATTGGAAGATTAATTGGCTTGGTGAGTTGCAATATAAATTATGTAAGAAAGTATTTTCAAAATCATAATTGGATTAAAAAAAATAAACCTTTAGAAAAAGAATTAATTCAAAAACACAAGAAATTCATTTGGTTCAGTTCTCCAGGCGTATTTGTTGGGAACTCAATCAATCTAATTACGCTAATATTTTTCACCCACTATTATGGAGAAAAATTTAGTGGGTTACTTGCGGCAGCTATTCAATATCTTGGATTATTAATTATGATGTTCTCTTCCTCATTCGCACAAGTCTATTACAATGAAATCGCTCAAATAAAAGATCCAAGAGAATTGTATAAATCTTATACCTATTGGTTGAAAAGATTATTCATCCTTACCCTTATTGGGTGGATTATTCTAGTGATAACTCCTTCCTCAATATTAACTTCAATTCTTGGGGATAAATGGGCTGGACTAATGGATGCAATTAAAGTTATTAGCCCTTGGATGGCAATTATGTTTATTGCCTCTTCCCTATCCTACGTATTCATAAGATTAGAAAAACAAAAAGAAATTTTCTTTTTTGATGTTTTCCATTTATTATTAATAATAATAACATTGGTATTAGGGCATTACTTTTTAAATGAAAAAAATCAGATTCTGTACCTAGTAACTATTGTACAAAGTATTTTTTACATTCTTTCGATATCTTTGGCATTAAAATTTTTAATCGCAAATCTTAAAAACAATAATGGTTAAGGGTGAGTTTCAAAATACAGACCAATGAAAAATAATATTTGGATAATAAACCAGTATTGCGGATCAAAGGTTCATGGGATGAACTTTAGGTCTTGGTATTTTGCTAAGGAATTAAAAAAAAAAGGACATCATCCCCATATTATTAGTGCTTCTTATTCTCATTTATTTTACAAACTTCCTGTAACAAAAGGAAAATTCACCTTGGAGAATGTCGATGGAATTCCTTTTACTTGGGTGAAAGTTTCAAAATACAAAGGATCTCAAAGTATTGGCAGAGTACTAGTGATGATTCAATTTATGCTTAATCTATTTTTACTTCCTAAGAAAAAGCTACAGGATCCGGATGTGATAATCGTATCTTCTCTTTCCCCACTTCCAATAATTAATGCTTACCTATGGTCTATAAAATACAAAGCAAAATTAATTTTTGAAGTAAGGGATATTTGGCCACTTAGCTTAATAGAGATTGGAGGCTTTTCTAAATTAAATCCACTTGTTTTATTTTTTGGATGGTTTGAAAAATTTGCCTACAAAAAAGCAGATAAAGTAATTTCATTATTGCCTAATGCAAAACCACATATGGTAAGTAAAGGTATGGAGAAAGATAAATTCGTACATATTCCTAATGGATTTAATGTAGAGGAAATGAAAAAATCTAAAGAATTAGATAAAAGCATTTCTAATTTAATTCCAAAAAATAAATTTATTGTTGGTTATACTGGATCATTAGGTGCATCTAATGCAATGGAATATTTAATTGAGGCAAGCAATCTTTTAGAAAACAATGAAAATATTCACTTTGTAATTTTTGGAAAAGGGCAACATTTAGAAAAACTAAAAAATAATGTAAAAAACAATGTTTCTTTTTTAGGACAAATTGATAAAAGTCAAATTCAATCTGCAATTTCTTTTTTCGATGTTTGTTATATAGGTTGGCACAACCATTCTCTATACAGATTTGGTATTAGTCCAAATAAAATATTTGACTATATGTATGCAGGAAAACCAATTATTCACTCGGTAAATACTACCAATGATTTTGTTGAAATAGCTGACGCTGGAATAAGTATTCCACCGGAAAACCCAAAAGAAATTGCCAATGCAGTAATTGAAATTTCTAAAATAGAAGATAAAAAGCTAAAAGAATGGGGCAAAAATGGCAAGAAATATGTCGAAGAAAACCATACTTTTTCACATTTAACAGAACTATTAATCTCATCCTTTGAATAATGGTTGAAGTGTATTCAATCGCATATTATATTTTAATTACTGCAGTATTAATTATTGGAATAATTATCTATTTAAAGATGGCTGAAAAATGGTCCATAATCGACCAACCAAATTCTAGGAGTTCTCATCTAGTTGTTACCAAGAGAGGTGGTGGTATAATTTATTTAATAGCATTGGTTATATATATGATTAGTTCCAATTTCAACATGCCAAGTATTATCATTTGTGGTCTTCTTTTGGGAATAATGGGTTTTATAGACGATAATAAAAACCTTGATTTTAAGATTAAATTAATTATTCAATGTATCACCATTGGATATTTTCTTTCTACTGGAAGCTATAATGGATTAGAATGGTATTTACTTATTTTGATGTTTTTTCTCATTATTAGCAGTATTAATATTTTGAACTTTATGGATGGGATAAATGGATTAACCATATTATACTCCTTGTCATTTTTAATTTCATTTTATATAATAAATGCTCATATTATTGCTTTTACAGACAGCAATTTCTTATTAATAGTTATACTTTCTAATTTAATAATTGGATATTTTAATATTAGGAAAAAAGCAGTTTGTTTTTTGGGAGATGTTGGAGCAATTACTATGGGTTTTATATATGCAGTTTTAACAATTACTTTAATACTCAAAACCAATAGTTTAAGTCCTTTAATTTTGTTTTTAGTTTATTTCTTGGATTCTGGATGGACTATTGTAGAAAGATTATTGGCAAAAGAAAATATTTTTCACCCGCATAGAAAACATCTTTATCAGTTACTGGTTAATGAATATAAATTATCTCATTTACTTGTTGCTTCAATTTATTTCTCCATTCAGGCACTTATAAATATAACTTGGCTATTGAATTATGAAAAAGATTTATCATCCATTATATTAATCTCAATATTTGGAATTTTTTCAGTTATCTATCTGTTAACTAAGAAAATTGTAAATAAAAAATTGGATTTGACTTAAATAAACTTTAGTAAAAAAGTTCTGCCATCATACATCTAGCACTTCCACCACCATAATTTTCAATTGTAGAAAGATCAGAAAATACAATTTCACCAAACTTCTCTAATTTTTTAAGCTGACTTTTATTGAGAGATTCAAAAGCAGAATGTGACATAACAATAATTGGAGAGTTATTTGCACCAATAACTTGTAGCATATTCCCAGCAAAATTATTCATTTGATTAGCGGTAATTTCAATAACTTCTTTGTTAGTTTTTTCTAAGGAATTTAAAACCTTAACCTTGTCCAGTTGGTCATAAATTGTTTCTAAACTAATTACAGAAAAACAATCTCCCAGACACATCATTACGTTGGTATGGTAAATGGGTGACTGTATTTGGTTAACTGTGTGAAGAGCATTGAAGTGAACAATATTGTAATTCATTTTCTGACCAAAGTCAACCAAAATTTTTTTGGAAGTTCTTTCCGATAAAGCAGCATAAGCTATTTTATTTTCTCTATCTAAAATCATGCTTCCTGTTCCTTCTAGATAAAGATTTTCTTGCTCATAGATTGTTAAATCA
>Ga0209631_10001945_pt1 | contig 25391 bp, 24 predicted proteins | sample COG_08_FD_184752 | JGI IMG/M metagenome (GOLD analysis project Ga0209631, IMG submission 184752) | Pelagic Microbial community sample from North Sea - COGITO 998_met_08 (SPAdes) (version 2) | ecosystem: Environmental > Aquatic > Marine > Neritic zone/Coastal water | place: Helgoland, sampling... | reverse complement strand
TCGATTCAGGCCGCGATCACTGTGGTTAGGAGTCGAGCGAATGCCTTGGGCATCGCGGAAGACTTTCACGAAAAGTTAGACCTTCATATTCATATGCCAGAGGGGGCGACCCCCAAGGATGGCCCGAGCGCTGGAATTGGCTTATGTACGGCGATTGTTTCTGCGCTGACAGGAATCCCAGCGCGTTCCGAAGTGGCGATGACGGGAGAGATTACCCTGCGTGGGCAGGTCTTGGCGATTGGTGGTTTGAAAGAGAAGTTGCTTGCCGCGCATCGAGGTGGCATTAAAACGGTTTTGATCCCTGAAGATAACCGGCGAGATTTGAAAGAGATCCCAGAAACGATTCTGACGGATCTTGATATTCGTCCCGTGCAGTGGATAGACGAAGTCTTGGAAGTAGCCCTGAGTGAGATTCCGGAACCGAAGGTTCGAGCAGGGGACGGAGACGCTGAAATAGCGGCCTCTGATTCGGATGAGACACGAATGAGCGCTCATTAGTATTGCTTGACCGTCTGTAAGTCAGTTGCTATAAAAGCTTGAGAAGCCAGAGCAAAGGCTGCGGCAACCGTCTCGTCAAATAAAACCTAATGAAGGGGTAAACATTGAACAAACAAGAACTAATCGACAACATGGCAGAGTCTGCGGACATCTCAAAAGCATCAGCTGCGCGAGCACTTGAAGCGATGGTTGACTCCGTCACGGGCGCACTGAAAAGTGGTGACTCTTTGACCCTCGTTGGATTCGGGACCTTCTCTGTGAGGAAAAGAGAAGCCCGGGCTGGCCGCAATCCAAAGACTGGTGAGACGATTCAGATTAAGGCCGCAAACGTTCCCGCTTTTAAGGCGGGTAAAGCGCTTAAAGAAGCCCTCAACTAAAACCCTCCGATGCTTCTGCGCGTCCAACGGCGCGTAGAAGTAAGGGCTCGAAGCTGCCATCAAATAATCACCCGAGCCTCCCGCGAGGGGTCCGCATTTGCCGGTCGACCCGGGATAAGATCTTCTTGCCCCACAAGGCAATGGGCGTAGAGAAGACCGCACTCTCCGCCCGCAGCAAACCTCCTGCTTTTCCAAACCTCCCTCAGTTTTGCGTTGCGAAAAGCATGACGTTGCGGCGTGATCCGCGTTGCACAAGGTGTCGTGTCGTGATGTCAGTTAAAAGTCCGCGATGGCTTTGTCACCGCCCTAAAAACCCTCCAAGCGGCTAAGCATCATTTTTTTGCAGCGCTACTATGCAGTGCGAGGCGATGAATGGTGTTAAAATCATGGAATCTAAGAAATGACGCTAGGAAGTGATTATGTCGATTATGAGCATGCGCGAAAACAGCCAAGGATTCGGCACAAAAATAATTATAGGGTTGATCATTATTGCTTTTGCGTTTTTTGGCTTGGGGTCTATAACAACGTTTTTAACGCCTGTGCCGCGTGTTGCCAGCGTAAATGGAAACGATATTACGACTCAAGAAATGGAAGTGGCAGTTGAGCGAAATCGACGAATGATGATCGGACAGGGTACAGCTGCCGAATCGATTGATGAAGATGTTCTAAGGGCAGATGTCTTGAATTCACTCATCACTCGATCGCTATTGACTCAGTCGCTCGAAACGCTAGGGCTGTCTGTTAGTGAGGACCGTTTGGACAGAGCCTTGATCGAAACCGAGGTTTTTCAAGTCGATGGACAATTTGACTCAAATCAGTACCGTTTGGTGCTGGCTGGCGCGGGTTATGATCCGGTCACCTATCGTGAAGAATTGCGAAAAGACGAGGCCCTAGGACAATTGGCAGAAGCCATTCGAGCATCCGCATTTATGACTGACGACCAAGCAAGTCGAACAGCGAGCTTATCGCGGCAAACCCGAGACGTTGCCTACCTGATGTTTGAAGCTGCAGCATTAACCAAGGAGGTTGAAATTTCGCCTAATGCCGCAGAGGATTATTATGAGAGTAATCGAGCGCAGTTTTTTACTGAGGAAACGCTAGACATCGACTACGTCGAGCTCAGCCGGTCAGATTTGATGGCAGCAGTGGATGCGCCTTTGGAAGCGCTCAAGGGATTCTACGAGGAGACTTTGGATCTCTACACTAAACCTGAGCGTCGGCGTGTCTCCCATATCTTGATATCTACCTCGGAAGATGAGGATCAAGTCTCAGCTCAGGAAAAAATCCAGGAAATTCAAACCAGACTTAACGCGGGAGAGGCTTTCTCAGCTCTGGCTGAGGAGCTGTCAGAGGATCCGGGTAGTGCGGGTAATGGTGGTGACTTGGGTGTCGTTACGACCGGGATATTTGTACCGGCTTTTGAGGCCGCAGCACTTGAGTTAGCACAAACGGGAGAGGTCTCACCGCCGGTCGAGACTCAATTTGGTTTGCATTTAATCCAGCTCACTGAGTTAATCGACTCAGAGACCAGTTCATTCGACGAGGTAGCCGAGGAAGTTGAGACAGCCTTTCGAGAAGACCAAACGAAAGACGCTTATATCGCTCGGATCAGTGAGCTCGACGAAATGGCGTTTGAAGATCCGGACTTAGCGGGTATTGCCGAGCAGATGGGGCTCGAAGTGAAGGCGCTGGCGTCTCAGAATCGCTCCTCTGAGACGGGTATTTTGGCAAATGCCAAGGTCAAAGATGCGGTCTTTTCACCCGATCTCATGATCGACGGCAATAACAGTGCCGTTATTGAAATCAACGATAACACGGCAATCGTTGTCCGGGTCGCAAGTTATCAGGAAAGCGTTTTAAAGCCGTTCGAGGCGGTTAATGACGAGATCATGGATAGGCTGGGTCAGCAGGGCGCTGAGACGATTGCTCGTAGCCAGGCAGAAGAAGCGTTGGCGATGTTAGAAGCTGGCGACATCACTCGGTATGTCGCGGATCAATTTGGGCTTACTTGGACGGTGATCTCCCAAATGAGCCGATATCAAAATGATGCGCCAAAAGAGCTCAGAGACCGCGCTTTTTCGCTGCCTAAGCCGGGAGCGCTGGGTAAATCTTTGGGGCTTGCGGAACTTGAGGGGGGCGATATCGCAGTGGTTTCAGTGACGAACGTCAATAACCCCGCGGATGTGGCTGTTTCGGCGCAGACTCAGGGGCTTGCTCAGTTCTTAGAATCCCAGCAGGGGGGGCTAGAGTTTCAATGGTTCCAAGATTCGCTGCGAGCACTAGGAGATATCGAAGGCTAGGGTCAAAACGCGTTCTTGACGTCAAGGCGTAATGTGAGACGGTCACCGGGTTGGAGATATCGCTCCCCGGCCAAGGCAGCGTTCCATCGGGTAATTTGTTCAATCGATGTGTTAAAGCGAGCAGCAATCTTCGACAGCGAATCGCCGCTGCGAACCCGGTAGGTGATAGATCGAATTCGTTGGTCGGTAGGGCCCAAAGATTGCGTATTTTGGTCAATGACCGGATTTGTGGGTGACTCGAGCTTAAAAATAGCCAGGGTTTGTCCAACCGACAGGGGCTTCTTTGCCGACAGGCCGTTCCACTCGGTCAGATTGGAAACCGACACCCCGTGTTTTTTCCCGATAGACCAGAGACTGTCACCCGATTGTACTTGGTACTGCTGGGCGGTCTGCTTGAGGGTCTTCTCAAAGCGATCAACCCTACCCAGTTCCCTGCCGGTTAAGGACAATGGGTAATGGGCTTGCGCTGCCTGGGGGATCAACAGTGGCTTCCCAGCGACGATGAGTGCGCCATGAAGTCCATTGACTTGCTGAATGGCCTTAACCGACAGACCGTAACGTTGGGCAATGCTCCCCAGAGTCTCTCCCGCTTTAATCCAATGTCGAATCCACCGAAGGCGCTCATTTGGAGGAAGCTTAGAAAATGCTGTGGTAAATGAAGCCACTTTGTTCTTGGGCAAAATTAGGCGGTGCGGGCCTTCTGGGTGGGTCGCCCATTGATTGAATCCTGGATTTAAACGATAGATTGTATCCAGGTTTTCTCCCGCTAGCTCAGCGGCCTTAGCCAGATCGATTTGATGAGGAATGTTCACGCCCGCAAGGTCAGAGTCTATACCGATCTCTGGCAAAGTAATTTGGTAGCGCTTTGGGTTGCGCACGATTTCAGCGAGGGCGAGTAGCTTCGGCACATAGCTGCGGGTTTCCCTTGGTAGGGCTAGATCCCAATAGGTGGTTCCCCTGCCAAGTCGGGTGTTTTTACGAATGGATTTTCGAACGGTACCAATGCCTGCGTTATATCCTGCGAGCACGAGGGGCCAATCTTGGTCCAAAGATTGACCCAGATCACCGAGGAACCGAGTCGCGGCATCCGTGCTATCCATTAAATCCCTTCGGCCGTCGTACCACCAATCTATTTTTAGGTCATATAACCTGGCGGTTGCTGGGATAAATTGCCACAGACCCGAGGCTCTCCCCGGAGAGTAGGCAAAAGGATCGAACGCACTCTCGATAACAGGCAGTAAAACGAATTCAAGAGGAAGGCCAGCGGCAACAACGGTCTCGAAGATATGCGGGAGGTAGGTAGCCCCTCTTTTAAAGACACGATCAATGTAGTCAGGATTGCGCTTGAACCAATCAAGCTGTGCTTGCACCTGTGGTCGGTTTAGGTTGGGATCAAGAGCAAAGCCCGCCCGGAGATGAGTCCATAGGTCCGATGGTGGAGTTGGCGCAGTTGGAACCGAGCAAGTCGTGATCTCTGCGTGATCGCAATGTTCGAGCGGGGGGGTCTTGGCCATCGACTGCATGATCGGCGAGTGCTCAGCCGTGGGCGCGGGGGTGAGTCCAAGGCTTTGATCAAGCTCTGTTTGATCGAGGGCCGCAGGGGCTGATGTTGGAATGGCCTTATCTAGGGTGTCGCCTTTCTGAGCAGTGCGCTCTTGTCCATCGAGGCGATTTGAGCCGGCGTTGGAGCCCGATCCGAAGGGCGCGACCGACGTGCAGCTGGTGACAGATGTCGCCAATAGAGCGGTCAAAAGCCAAGGCTGAAACAAAGATCGGGGACGACGCATGGGGGCAGTATAAAAGATTTTTAAGGCGATGATGGTCCTTTCAATGATAATCTTTTTTCCATGAAAACTTGTTTCGCATCGATTGGCCTCACGGGGCATTGCTTTACGCTGGCAACCCATGAGTGATCTTTTGGGAGCCACGGATTGGTATAGATCACCGCTTGGTCGGCGCGTGCTCGGAACCGAAAAGGCTCTGCACGACGAATTGCTAGAGGATTTGTTTGGTTATCATTTGCTGCAATTGGGGACCGGGGAAACGGTTCTGTTTGATCAAAGCCCAATTCAAAATTGCAACCGGATGACCTTAGATGGGGGCGTCCCCGGAGATCTTGTTGGCTCGCCTTTGCAAATTCCATTGGGCCAAGACCAAATTGATGTGGTGTTGGTCCATCACCTCTTAGAATACGTGGAGAGGCCACAGGCGATCTTAGCGGAGTGTGCCCGAGTGGTGATGCCGATGGGTGTGATGATTGTGACGCTTTTTAATCCTCTGAGCCTTTGGGGGTTACGAAAGGCCATGACAGGGCGCTCTGCCGGATATCCTTTTGAGGGGGAGTTTTTCACTGCGTATCGAGTGATGGATTGGCTGAATGTCCTAAATTTTAAAATCGATCGTGTGTTATTCGCCGAATTTGGCTTTCCCTGGGCGTTTCGAACGCTGAACCCTCCGAATTTCGGCCTGGGTTTGGGTCGACGCTATAATCTACCCTTCGGCGGGGTCTATATGCTCGTCGCGCGGAAGTATGTTGGGCCTTTGACACCCGCGGCGTCATTACTTAGGCGCCGAAGCCGGAGATTCTCTGGTATTGGGATGGCTGAGCCGGTGACTTTGCAGCGGTCCTAGGCGGGTACCGCGCCGGTTTGGTTAATAGCGTGATAGAATTTTTCTGGAAGGAGCAAGGCTGAAAGTGATCGAATTGTTTACAGATGGTGCTTGTCGAGGTAACCCTGGCCCAGGCGGTTGGGGCGTTTTAATTCGACGAAACGGCCAAGACCGTGATTTATCGGGTTCAGCCCGTGAGACGACCAACAACCGAATGGAGCTCATGGCTGCGATTGAAGGTTTGGCGATGCTGGAGGATGGAAGCGTTGTCTCTCTGACGACTGATTCGCAGTATGTGCGCCAGGGTATCACTCAGTGGGTTCACAATTGGAAGAGAAATGGTTGGAAAACCAGTAACAAACAGCCGGTCAAAAACCAGGATTTATGGCAACGCCTGGATGAGCAAACCCAGCGGCTGAGTATTTCCTGGTTCTGGGTCAAAGGTCACAGTGGGCATCTCGAGAATGAGAGAGCGGACCAATTGGCCAATCAAGCCATTGACCAAATGTTGGCAGCTGCCTCATGAGACAAGTCGTCCTTGATACCGAGACCACTGGGTTAGAAGTCAGTGGAGGGCACAGAATCATCGAAATCGGTTGCGTGGAGCTCGTAGATCGTCGACTAACCGGTCGTCATTACCATGAGTATTTGAACCCAGGACGTGCGATCGATGCAGGTGCTGAGGCCGTGCATGGCATTTCCCTCGACTTTTTAGCCGACAAGCCAGCTTTTGAAAGTATCAAGGATGCCTTTTTGTCCTTTATCGACGGTGCAGAGCTGGTCATCCATAACGCTGACTTTGATCTTGGTTTTTTGGATCAGGAATTAAAGTTGGTGCGTGAAGCAAAAAAAACCCGTCAGCGTTGCTCCATCGTCGATAGCTTAGCGTTGGCCCGGACGCGCTTTCCTGGGCAAAAAAATAACCTTGATGCCCTCTGCAAGCGGCTAGGCGTTGATAACTCAGGACGAAGCCTTCACGGTGCCCTATTAGATGCTCAGATTCTTGCCGAGGTCTACTTGGCGCTAACAGGTGGGCAAGGCAGTTTGTCGTTGGAAAGCCATTTAGCGGGTCACGAGACGCTGAATACTGCGGATGTTGGCCAGAAGGGAAGTCGTCCCCGGGGATCATTACCCTTGGTTGCTGTCAGCCAAGCCGAGCAAGAGGCGCACGAGTCGATGTTGGCGTTGTTACGGAGCGAGAGTGAGTCAGGCTGTGTTTGGGATGATCTCGAACGTTCGCCAGCGGACGGAGGCCAGTGAATCAGCGCAAACGCTAAAAGCAAACACTGAGCGCTATAAAGCCGGTTCAATCGATGATTTGCTGGCTTTGGATGTCAGCGGGCTGTTCGAAAAGGAAGAGCAACAGCTGACTGAGCACGATGTTGCCATCGGCTCGATAACGGCCTGACATGAAGGCATCCATGCCTGATTCAGCCCCGGTGATTAAATCCCATGCGGTTGCCCGATCGGGTAATGAGAGGGTCAGCGTGGGATGATCATGGTACCCCTCAAAAAATTCGAATGCCTGGTTGTCAGCGAGCAGATGAAACGCCTCACCATTCAGGACGATGAACTGAAAAGCGGTGCGCTGGGGCGGTAGAAAGCCTTTTCGGAACAAGGGGGCTAAGGCGACATTCCAGTGAGCCATCTGGGTTTCAGCGTTCATGATGACCAGTATTCCTGATTGAGTGTGCGTAAAGAGCAAGCTGGCTCTGGGCAAGGGTGTGATAGTATTTCACCCGGATTAAAACGTCGATAGGTAGGGTCTTGGAATTTTTAACGGAATATGGCCTGTTTTTGGCAAAAGTAGTGACGCTGGTTGCTGCCTTTGCGCTTGTATTAATTCTTAGTCTTAGCGCTCGACAGCAAAAGCGACCCAGTGAAAAAGGACACTTGTTGGTCAAACATCTTAATGAGGCTTTTGATCAAGTGACCCAGTCGCTCAATAACGCGATGCTGAGCGAGGATGCACAAAAGCAGGCCGAAAAAAACGAGAAGCGCCGTCTAAAGTCTGTTCGAAAAGCCGAAAAAGCGGCCCTTAAACGCGGTGATGCCGAGGGTGAAGACAACGAGAATGCGGAAAAAAGAGTGTTTGTCTTGGATTTTGATGGCGATGTTGAGGCCTCAGCGGTGGACAATCTTCGTGAAGAGATTTCCGCTCTTTTGTCGGTTGCTGGAGAGGGTGATGAAGTGCTCATCCGGCTCGAAAGCGCCGGTGGCGTTGTTCATGGCTATGGGCTTGCCGCATCCCAACTCAGGCGGATTCGTGATCATGGCGTCAAGCTGACCGTCGCGGTGGATAAGGTCGCGGCCAGTGGTGGTTATATGATGGCGTGCATTGCCGACCAAATTATTGCGGCGCCGTTTGCGGTCTTAGGGTCGATCGGAGTTGCCGCCCAAATTCCTAATTTTAATCGGTTGCTCAAATCCCAAAATATTGATGTAGAAATGCACACTGCAGGTGAATACAAGCGTACGTTGACGATGCTTGGAGAAAATACAGAAGCTGGCAGAGAGAAATTTTTGGCGGAACTCGAAGATGTCCACGAATTATTTAAGGCCTTTGTTGCTGAAAACCGCCCAAAAGTTGATGTTGCTGCGGTCGGCACGGGAGAGGCCTGGTATGGTCGGCGAGCCCTCGAACGACAGTTGGTAGACGTGCTCATGACCAGCGATGAGTATGTGATTAAAAAGTTAAAAGACTTTGCGGTTTACGAAGTGAAGTACGAGATACAGCAAGGCAAGTTCGAACAAGCGATGAAGCGATTTTCGGCCCTTTCGACGCAGTGGCCTGTGCGGCAGAAAATCCTTGCTCAACTGGACCGACTATAAGTTGAGCACAACAGGTGGGCCAGTAAACTGCCGATTGATAGGAGATGATTAGATGGCAACTTTTGATGCATTTTGGGTGGATCAGAATGATGACGGTCTACGTCATCAAATTGTAACAAGAGACACCGATGATCTTCCCGAGGGGGATGTGCTCGTGGAGGTATTTTACTCCTCCCTAAATTATAAGGACGGTATGAGCGCGAAGGGCATTGCTGGTGTGACCCGTGCTTATCCTCATACTCCGGGCATTGACGCTGCAGGGATTATAAGAGCGTCCAGCGATCCGACCTTGCCGGTAGGCGAAGAAGTCATCGTAATCGGTTTTGATTTAGGTATGAATACACCAGGCGGCTTTGGTCAGTATATTCGCGTGCCGAGTGGTTGGGTTGTTCCCATGCCGGCTGGGTTGTCTTTACGTGAGAGTATGATTTTGGGCACTGCGGGTCTGACAGCGGCGCTCTGTGTCGAGAAACTGCTTTGGATGAACGCATCGCCGGAGCAAGGCCCTGTGCTCGTCACCGGCGCAACGGGCGGTGTCGGATCGGTGGCGGTCGCTTTACTCGCTCACCTCGGTTTTGAAGTGATCGCAATGACAGGTAAAGCGGACCAGGCAGATTATTTGACGAGTTTGGGGGCAGAAACGATTATCGGGCGGGAGTCTTTGCAAGAGAATTCAAGTCGTCCCCTGTTGAAGCCGCTCTATGCGCATGCGATTGACGCGGTTGGGGGGCCGATTCTCTCCAATGTGATCAAATCCCTAAATCCCCAAGGTAGCGTTGCGATTTGTGGATTAGTTGCCTCAAGCGGATTTGATGTCTCGGTACTTCCGTTTATCCTGCGAGGCGTTAACGTTTTGGGAATTGATTCCGTCGAACTGCCCCTCGAGGACAAGGCGCGCAATTGGACGAAGCTTGCTCAGGAATGGCGCTTGTCTGGTCTTGAATCAATGTCGACGGAAGTCCGTCTCGATGGTCTGTCAGACAAGATTGAGAACATCATGGAAGGGTCGGTTGTAGGACGTACTTTGGTCCGCTTGAGATAGGCTATCGAGCCTAAACGCTTGCTAGCCAGTTGCTATCAAAAACAAGGAATGGTGACAGAACGCGGGTCTCCCGGAGAGCGGTAGGCGCTCGGCGCGTGTGGGATGAGAATTAAAAATTAATGGGCCCGTGAGATTTAGATCTGATCACTCGGTCCCCAAACCGTGTAACATTAAATTAGGAAAGTTCAGAGGAGCCCAGTATGAGTCAAAACGAAGACGCACAAAAACAAGAATCGGGTGATGCCAGCGCGGATGCATTGGCCGCTGTCAGTATTGTACTGATACCGGTTGTTGCTGTGGTGTTCTATCTTTCTGGCTTGCCCTCCTAAAACCAAGATTTTTTCGCGCCGGGACCTACCTTGGCGGGATAATTGCCATCAGGAGGGCATCCCGTCGACTCACGAGTTAGACGGCTATGCCTGCAGTAGCGAGGCGATGGCCGACAATTTTGCTGTGATGGGCAGTGACAACGACAACGACGCCATTAAGGGTGTTCGGATCAAATCACCCAGTTAACAATCAACAGTAAACCGCTGACAAACATTATCGTGAACACGATGCCCGCTATGATAAAAGGCAGGGGCGAGTCTGTCTGAAAATCTCTCTCTCTAACCTCCGCGCGCTGAACCCCAATGGCGGCACTCATGACGCTGAGCATGACCTGAAAAAAAGAAGGTTTTGACGGGTTAGAATCTCGGTCGGTGTTTTTCATAGCGGGTTTAAGGCTGGGACCTGACCGACATTAAATCAGCCGTGCTTGGGATAGGCAAGGTATCCTGGTCTATGTCTAGATTGACGAGTGAGCTAGCTAGCGCCCCACGAGGTTGGGTCTTAGCCAACGCTCTGCAATCTCCAAGTCCCATTCTTTCCGCTGGGCGTAGTCAATCACTTGATCTTGCCCTATTTTTCCGAGCCCGAAGTATTGTGACTCTGGATGAGAAAAGTAAAAGCCACTGACCGAAGCGGCGGGAGTCATCGCATAGTTTTCAGTCAGACTGACCCCAATTGCGGTTTCCGCATCCAGCATTGTGAACAAGGTCCGCTTTTCAGTGTGATCGGGACAGGCAGGGTAACCCGGCGCCGGCCGAATGCCTTGATAACGCTCTTTGATCAAATCGGTTGCATCGAAGGTTTCGTCGGGTGCATAGCCCCAATACTGAGTTCTAACAAGGTGATGAAGATACTCCGCAGCGGCTTCGGCTAACCTGTCTGCAAGCGCTTTAATGAGAATGCTGTTGTAGTCATCGTGGTCGTTGTCAAACACAGCGACAAGCGCGTCGAGACCGATGCCAGCGGTGACGACAAATCCTCCGAGGTAATCTTGGGGTCCAGAGGTTGGTGCAATGAAGTCGCTGAGACATAGATTGGGTTTGCCATTGGGTTTGTCTGTCTGCTGCCGGAGGTGATGCAGGTGATAGGCAGCGGTTGTGCGGCCCTCATCCTTGTAAACAACCAGGTCATCTCCGTTGGACTGGGCAGGCCAGAACCCGAACACAGCAGCGGCTTGCAGGGATTGATCAGCGATGAGTTTGGTCATCAATTGTTGGGCATCGTTAAAGAGCTCTAGCGCGGATTCGCCAACGACAGGGTCGCTTAAAATTTCAGGATACTTGCCGGCGAGCTCCCAGGTGATGAAAAAAGGTGTCCAGTCAATATAAGGAACCAACGTCTCAAGCGGGATCGAGAGCGTTGTCTGGCTGTGCAGGTGTTCAGGACGTGGGGGATTGTAGTGTTGCCAGTCGATGATCGGTTTATTGTTCTGGGCAGAAGGAAACGGTTTGAGTTTTGTTTTGGCCGAACGGTTCTTATTTCGCTCGCGAATCATGTCGTACTCCGCCGCTATTTCGGCGGTTAACTTGGGCTTTTCGTCCTCAGATAGCAGGCGGCTGGCGACGCCGACCGCGCGTGAGGCGTCTGAGACGTAAATGGTTGCATCGTTATGGTAGCAAGGATCGATTTTGACCGACGTGTGCGCCTTCGAGGTTGTCGCGCCGCCAATCAGGAGGGGTAACTTGAAGTCTTGTCGCTGCATTTCACTGGCCAAGGTGACCATCTCGTCTAGGGACGGAGTGATCAGTCCCGAGAGCCCGATGATGTCAACTTCATGTTCTCTCGCAGCACTGAGAATTCGATCGGCCGGAACCATGACGCCCAGATCGATGACGTCGTAATTATTGCATTGGAGCACAACCCCCACGATGTTCTTGCCAATATCATGAACGTCGCCTTTTACTGTTGCCATTAAAATACGACCTTTGGCTTTAGCCTCGCCGCTCTTCTCGGCCTCGATGTAAGGCACCAGATGGGCGACGGCTTGTTTCATGACTCTCGCGCTTTTTACCACCTGAGGAAGAAACATTTTGCCAGCACCAAAAAGATCACCCACCCGATTCATCCCATCCATGAGTGGCCCTTCAATGACTGAGATGGGACGATCAGCGCCGAGCCGCGCTTCTTCAGTATCTTCGACGATATATTGATTGATGCCTTTTATAAGCGCATGTGCAAGCCGTTCTTCCACAGGATTTTCTCGCCAACTGAGGTCGGCAGTTTGAGATTGACTGCCCTTCCCTGAGTGACGCTCAGCCATCTCAATGAGACGCTCCGTGGCGTCCGGATCTCGGTTGAAAATGACGTCTTCAATGCGATCCCTGAGATCCTTGGGGACCTCTTCGAAGATGGCGAGCTGGCCGGCGTTGACGATACCCATGGTAAGGCCAGACTGAATGGCGTGGTAAAGAAAGACGGCGTGAATGGCTTCTCTGACGTGGTTGTTGCCCCTAAAGGAAAAAGAGACATTGCTGATGCCGCCAGAAATTTTTGCGCCGGGTAAATGCGTTTTGATGTATTGGCAGGCTTCGATGAAATCTCGGCCGTACAGCGCGTGCTCTTCAATGCCCGTTGCAACTGCGAAAACATTCGGATCAAAAATAATGTCCTCGGGGGCAAAGCCAACCGTGTTGACGAGCAGGTCGTAACTCCGCTGGCAGATTTGTTGCTTACGAGCGAGGTTGTCGGCTTGGCCTGTCTCATCAAAAGCCATCACAACCACCGCGGCGCCGTATTTCTTGCATAAACGCGCCTGGGCCATAAACTCCGCTTCACCGGCTTTAAGGCTGATCGAATTAACGATGCTTTTGCCTTGAATGCAGCGCAAGCCGGATTCGATAATTTCCCATTTGGATGAGTCCACCATAATCGGGACCCTGCTGATGTCCGGTTCGGAGGCAATCAGGTGTAGAAAACGCACCATCGCAGCTTCGGAGTCGAGCATCCCTTCATCCATATTAATATCGATGATTTGGGCGCCATTATTGACCTGGTCTTGGGCGACCTGCAGCGCTGACTCAAAGTCCTCTTCCCGAATCAGCCGAGCGAATTTGGCAGAGCCCGTGACATTGGTTCTCTCACCGACATTAACGAACAGTGAATCTGAATCAATTCTAAAAGGTTCTAACCCGGATAAAAGCATGCTCTCGGAGGCGGGTTTAGGTACCCGGGGCGAATGAGACTTCGCCAATTCAGAGAAAGCGGCGATGTGCTCGGTGGTCGTCCCGCAGCATCCGCCAATGATATTAATCAATCCATCATCTAAGTAGCTTTGAATGGATGCGACCATCGCCTCGACGGTTTCATCGTATTCACCGAACTCGTTGGGCAAGCCTCGGTTGGGATAGGCGCTAACAAAACAATCGGCGAATTGACCGATGTCACGGATGTGGGCTCGAAGCTCATCGGCCCCGAGTGCACAATTGAAACCTACGCTGACTGGATCAGCATGGCGTATAGAGGCCCAAAAGGCTTCCGACGTTTGACCCGATAGAAGGCGTCCGCTGGCATCTGTGATTGTGCCCGAAATCATGATGGGCATTTCATAACCCATGGTTTCAAAATGTGTCAGTGCAGCAAAGATTGCAGCCTTGGCATTGAGCACATCAAAAATGGTCTCGATTAAAAGAATATCTGCCCCCGCATCTGCTAGCGCTCGAATCGCGAGGCCATAGTCTTGTACCAGCGCCTCAAAATCGATATTGCGAAAACCCGGATCGTTGACATCAGGTGATAAACTGGCGGATCGGGTAGTGGGTCCAATGGCCCCGGCAACGTAACACTTTCTATCGGGTTGGCTGCGATGTAACTTTTCTATGGCGCGTTGGGCGACCTTGACGGACTCATAATTGAGCTCATAGACCAGATCCTCGGTACCAAAATCTGACTGGGAAACGATGTTGGCGGTAAACGTATTGGTCTCAATGATATCGGCGCCTGCGATCAAATAATCAAGGTGGATCTTCTCGATAATTTCGGGTCGCGTTAGCGTCAGGAGTTCATTGTTACCTTTCAGGTCGATCGAGTGATCAAGAAAACGATCCCCCCTAAAGTCTGACTCGTTTAGGTCCAAGGCCTGAATGGCGGTCCCCATGGCACCATCCATCACTAGGATGTGTTGAGAAAGGTGTTTTTTTAAGGACTGAACGCTTGTCATGTGGGTCACGAGATTTCGCTATCTGAGGTTGGGATCTATGATATCAAAGCCTGAGGATGAACCATTTGAAGATGCTTCGGGTCCGACTTGAAGAAGGCTCATAGTTAGGGGCGGGGTCTGCGGACTATTTTGCGGGATTTGGTCTTCGGTCTGGCCAAGGATGCGGTATCTCTGTTCACGTATCTTGTCTTCGCTAGCGTGGGACCGACTAAGCCAGTATCATAGTAGGCGTCTAATCGACAAAAAAAATCGTAGATAAGTCGGGTTAGGCAAAAACCGCAAGCACTGCAACAAAAAATGGTGAAAGACTTATGGTAGAGATAACAGAGTCGGCTCAGGCTTACCTGGCGGGTTTGCTTTCAAAGCAAGACAGCGACGACGTCGGCGTGCGAATTTTTATCACTGAACCAGGGACGCCCATGGCAGAGACATGCATTGCTTATTGCCGCCCAGGCGAAGCTCAGGAAGACGACTTGCGTGTCGAATACCAAGCATTTTCCGCGTTTATCGATGCCCGTAGCGAGGCATTCTTAGAAGATGCGATGGTCGATTATGCAGAGGATCGCATGGGTGGGCAGTTAACCATTAAAGCTCCGAATGCGAAGGTACCGAATGTGTCCCCGGACAGCCCATTGGAAGACCAAATTAACTATGTGCTCCACAGTCAGGTTAATCCGAGCCTCGCAAGTCATGGAGGCATGGTCAGCCTTGTCGAGATTGTAGAGGAATCAGTCGCAGTGCTTCAATTTGGCGGTGGCTGTCAGGGTTGCGGCATGGTGGATGTCACGCTCAAAAATGGGGTCGAAAAAACACTGCTGGATGCGTTGCCGGCATTGTCTGAAGTTCGTGACGTTACCGATCATTCAGTGACAGAAAACGCCTATTATTGAAGAACTTCCTGGAGTCGCCGCGCGAGGGATCACCAAGTCGAACCCAATTACAAATCTCAAGGCCTTCAAGAGCCAAGGGGATAATGGCCTAGGGTGCCTGCAGTACAGTGCAAGCTCACTCGGAGTATGAGGTGGGCGATCCAAGGTTCGTTTATAAGGGCGCAGCCAGACATCCAGTAGCGTGATATCGTATTCGTTTGAGCAACGCGGCGGAGCTTTGGATGAAACCTATTTTTGGCTTACCGCTCCTTTGGGCGATTTTCACCGGAGGCATTCAGGCCGCAGACCCTTCAAATTGGCGAGTAGAGGCCAAGCTTGAGATCGGGTTTGATTCTCTGAACGAAGTGAGCGGTATTAGCCGAAGCCCTCGATTTCCAAACCAGTTTTGGTTGCACAATGACAGTGGCGACTCTGCGCGGCTTTTTGCGATCGATCAAAGTGGGTCGTTACTGTTCCCCCAATTTTTGAAATTCCATGGTCAGAAGGTTGTATCCGGAACAACGCCTTGGCCTGGCTTTAAAATCGAGCTGGCAGCGAATTACGACTGGGAAGATATTGCCTCGGACGAGGATTGGATTTATATCGCAGACACGGGTAACAATGGTAACGCGCGCCGCGACCTTGGTATCTACAAAGTGCCTCAGTTTAATGCGGGTGCGGTAGAAAAAACCCGGGCAATGTCTTTCATCCCGGTGGCTTATCCTGAGCAGCATTCGTTTCCCGGGGAAAATTGGCATTTTGATGCAGAGGCGCTGTTTGTCGACCAGGGCCAGCTGTATCTGATTACTAAACACCGGGTGGCGGGCCGTATTTCCCAGTTTGAGCCAGGAGGTAATCTCTATCGCGTAGATTCTTCACCCCCAGCAGCGGGCGGGAAGGTCGTCAAAGTGGATAGTTCGTCTGAGCTTTTTATGGTGACGGCAGCCGACCTTTCGCCGAGCCGGGAAAAGCTGGCGGTACTGGGCTATCGAAACCTCTGGATATTTTTGAGACCTCAAAAAGGCGATCGCTGGTTGTCTCGATTAGATCAAGTCCTTGATCTTGCGCCGTTCGAAATGGGGCAAGTCGAAGCGGTCACTTTTGTGGACGAAGACTTGTTGTGGGTGCTCAACGAAGCAGGCCAGGTGTTTGAGGTTGAGATGCCCGCGCAGTTCGGTGAGTAAATTTAGGAGTCATTGATTTTGGAGCCCCTCACCCTAGGTATTTTACTGATTGTTGGTTTGGTCAGCGGATTTATCAATACGTTAGCGGGAGGTGGCTCGATGCTAACGTTGCCTGCGCTGATGATGATCGGCGTACCTGCTGACCTTGCTAATGGAACCAATCGATTGGCCGTGCTTGCACAATCGGTCACCGGCGCCTCCGGTTTTGATCAAGCGGGACGTCTGGAGCGGGGCGCGATCATTGGTATTTTGGTGCCGACAGTGACCGGTGCTGGAATTGGCGCTTCGGCGGCGTCTCTTATCCCGATTGAGTTTCTAAAGCCAATTTTGTTGGTGGTGATGCTGGGGGTTGCCTCGACGTTACTGTTTCCTAAACCCAAAGCTTCACCGAAGGATACAACGTCAGAGGCAGATCGCTTGTCGTGGCAGGGATGGTTGGGTCTTTTTGGGGCTGGCCTCTATGGGGGGTTTATTCAGGCTGGCGTTGGATTTGTTTTGGTTGCGGTATTAGCGGGTCTTTTGCACTTCGACATGGTGCGTTCAAATGCTTTGAAGTTAGTCTGCACAGGGGTATTCAGTGGCGTCGCGCTGTGCGTCTTTGCTTTTCAAGGGCAAGTGCTCTGGATGATGGGTGCAGTACTAGCAGTGGGCTCGATGCTGGGTGCGATGTTGAGTGTTCGCTTTACGATTCAAACCAGCGACGCTGCGCTGCGTCGTATTCTGTTTATAATGGTGGTTCTGAGCTGTTTTTCTGCGCTATTTATTTAGGTTGAGTATGTCAATTGAACTAGAACGTTACCCTGCAAACTTTATCAGCACGATCATTGAGGGCGATCAAGCCTCTGGCAAACATGGTGGACGGGTCAAAACACGATTTCCCCCAGAGCCCAATGGCTATTTGCATATTGGTCACGCGAAAGCCATTTGCCTCAATTTTGGCTTGGCCAAGGATTATTCGGGTACAACCAATTTAAGGTTCGACGATACCAACCCGATCAAGGAGGACGCGGTTTATGCTGATTCGATGCGGGAAGATATCGAATGGCTGGGGTTTACATGGGCTGAGGAAAAAAATGCCTCGGACTATTTTGAGATTTTGTATGACTATGCGGTGCAGTTGATTCGCGACGGCAAGGCCTACGTGGATTCCTTGGATGCTGAGGCGATCCGCAGTTATCGCGGTACGCTCACAGAGCCGGGGCGCAATAGTCCTTATCGCGAACGGTCGGTCAATGAAAATATTGATCTCTTTGGGCGAATGCGAGCTGGTGAGTTTCCCGATGGTGCCCATGTTCTGAGGCTGAAGATCGATATGTCTTCTGGCAACATGAATATGCGAGACCCTAGTATCTATCGCATCCGGCACGTGCATCATCATCGAACCGGTGATGATTGGTGTATTTATCCTCTGTACGACTACACCCATTGCATATCAGATGCCCTTGAATCGGTGACCCATTCTTTATGTGACACCGGTTTTGAAGATCATCGGCCTTTGTACGACTGGGTGCTGGCCCAGCTAGAAGTTCCAGGACAACCTCAGCAGATTGAGTTTTCGAGGTTGAATCTACAGTACACCGTCACGAGTAAGCGCAAGTTAAAACAATTGGTTGATACCGGCCTCGTCCATGGCTGGGATGATCCAAGAATGCCGACAATTGCCGGGCTCAGAAGACGCGGGTACACCTCCGCGTCGATCCGCGATTTTTGTCGGAGAATTGGAATTACCAAAAGTGCCAACAATGTAGAACTGGCGTTGCTCGAGAGTTGTGTGCGAGAAGACCTTGAACCCTCAGCCCCGAGAGCGATGGCTGTTCTCGATCCCGTCAAATTGGTGCTCACAAATTTGTCCGAAGATGAGACGATTTGGCTTGACGTCGCGAATCACCCCAAAAACCCTGAGATGGGTGTTCGGCGGGTACCCATGACCCGCACCGTTTTCATCGACCGGGCAGATTTTAGACTTGAAGCCAACCGCAAATACAAGCGGCTGGTCTTGCATGACGAAGTGCGACTGCGAGGAGGTTTTGTGGTTCGCGCAGACTCTGTTGTAACGGACCAAGAGGGGCAGGTGGTTGAAATCCATGGCACATATGATTCCCAGACCCTTGGCGTCAATCCCAGCGACCGGAAAATCAGAGGCGTGATCCATTGGGTTTCGGCGACGCAGCATTCGAAGGTGTGTTTTCAAAGGTTTCAACCTTTGTTCAGTGTGCCTGCCCCGGATGCCTCAGAGGCTGACTATCAGAATCTGATTAATCCTAGCTCGCTACAGCGATTTGAGGGTGTTGTGGAGGTGAGTGTCGAGGACAAGCCTGAGGGTACGCGATTTCAATTTGAACGAGAGGGATACTTCATACGTGATCCTGAACCATCGGAGCAGGGACTCGTCTGTTTTAATGAAATCGTCGGCTTGAGAGACTCTTGGGCAAAAATGCTTCAGAGCGACAAGGCCTCTTGATGGGCTCCACGACTTTGGCGAAGGGGTAGCCGGGTCAGATGCGCGCCCTATTGATGAAGGTTCAAGGGTGACCCCGCTCGACGCTGAAGCGGTCAAGCAGGCCGCGAGTCGAATTGAGGGGTTGGTAGAGCGGACCCCTGTGATTTCCAACCTTGAAATAGATCAGCTTTTAGGCTGTAAAGTTTTCTTTAAAGGGGAACACTTGCAGCCCAGTGGTGCCTTTAAAGTTCGTGGCGCGACCAACATGGTTTTTGCCCAGTCTGCTTCGACCTTAAATGCCGGTGTCTGCACCCACTCTTCAGGCAACCACGGCGCAGCCCTCGCTCGGGCTGCAGAGCACCGCGGTTGCTCTGCAACCATTGTAATGCCGATGGATGCGAGTGCTGTGAAGCGGCAGAGGGTGCTTGATTTTGGCGGTGATCTGATTGAGTGCGAAAAAGGCCAGTTGGCAAGAGAGGCGACACTCCGCGAAGTGCAGCGGCGCACGGGTGCGCTGTTTGTGCCGCCCTTTGATCATCCGCTCATTATCGCCGGACAAGGCACCGCATTTTTAGAGCTGAAAACCCAGGTTCCCTCGCTCGATGCCTTGGTTGTACCTGTTGGTGGTGGGGGGTTACTGGCGGGGAGCTGTTTGATCGGTGACTCAACACAAATCTTTGGTGCAGAGCCTTCCGGCGCCGATGATGCCCATCGATCTTTCAAGACTGGGGTGCGTGTCCAAGACCATACGCCTAATACAATTTGCGATGGGTTGCAGACGACATTGGGAAAGCTCAATTTTGAGATCATCATTGAACACGCGACCGATATTTTGTTGGCCTCTGAGACGATGATTTTGACGGCGATGCAGTTAATCTGGCAGGCCACAGGGCATTGGGTAGAGCCCAGCAGTGCGGTTGCGCTTGCGGTTGTCATGATGCATCGGGAATTGTTCGAAGGTCAGCGGGTGGGTGTGATTTTAACCGGCGGCAACATCGACGTGCCGCGCTTGCGTTCCCAATTCGTTCCCGAAACGAGTCAAACCACCGGCTGAACTTATTTTGATCCAATCAATGGTCAGAGAAGGAGCCGCCCATGCAGCTGACTGCGAATAAACTAAATTGTCCTTACTGTGCAGCGAGGATAGAAATGCTGATCGATGAAAGTGCGCCGGATCAGCAATATATCGAAGATTGTGAAGTTTGTTGTCGACCCATTGTCGTCACCACACAGGTCTCGAGCTTGGGTGAGTGTGAAGTGCTTCTGCAGGATGAAAATGAGGCGCTCTTTCAGGGTTAGCTCCCGGCAGATCCAGGAGCGGGTTGGTCTTCTCTGGGAGGCTCGAGCTGCTGGAGGCGCTGTGCAATGGCCTCAGCCTCCGACCAGGCCCGAAGAATATTTTCTCCCGCAATTTTTGCGATATCTTGATCGGAGTAGCCACGAATGAGCAGCTCTTTAAAGAGCGCTGGATAGGTTGAGACATCCTCAAGGCCCACCGGTCCTGGCGGCATGCCATCGAAGTCAGCGCCGAGTCCGATTGCTTGGATGCCCGCTACTGCTCGGAGATGGTCAATATGATCGGCGACATCGTAGAGCGTGACTTCCGGTGCCGGATTTTCCGAGACCCATCGTGCAAGCTCTGAATTCCGTTGGCTTGCCGGATGGGAGGCCTTAATCTCTGCTTCCCTCGCTTCATAGGCCATCCTGTATAAGCGCATGGGCTCAGAAACATAGGAGGTCAGGTAGTTCACCATCACCACGCCTCGATTGGCCGCAACCGCGCGCAGGATGTCGTCCGGCACGTTTCTGTCATGGTTCGTCACAGACCAAGCTGAACTGTGAGAGAAGATGACTGGGCTTCGCGTGATGCGCAGGGCATCTTTCATGGTTTCGGTCGAAACATGAGCCAGGTCGACCAACATCCCAAGACGATTCATTTCGAGGACGACCTGTTCACCAAAAGGGGTCAACCCGCCGACGCGAGGATCATCGGTTGCAGAATCTGCCCATGAAAGTCCTTTTGAATGGGTCAGAGTCATGTAGCGAGCACCGAGATCAAAGAGACCGCGCAGGGTCGCTAGAGAATTTTGGATCGCATGGCCACCCTCGATACCGATCATTGAGGCGATTTTGCCGCGCTGATGAGCTTCTCGAGTAGCGGCGGGGGTCAGGGTTAGCTCGAAGGTGTCGTCGTATTTTGCCACCATGCGTTTGACCAAATCGATTTGCGCAATCACCGCTTGGACATCCCCCTGTTCTCCGTCATAACCTCTGATTGGGACATAGACTGACCAAAACAGACCGCCGACTTGTCCTCGCCTGAGTCTCGGGATATCAGTATCGGTGGGTTGGGCGAGCTGGCTTAAGTCGGACCGAAGGTTAAGGCCTGAGAGTTGGTTCCGGCTGCGTCGCTGGAATTGCCAGGGCAGGTCGTTATGGCCATCGATGAGCGGCGTCGATTTGAGGACCCGGGCAACCCGGGCATCCAAATCATCGGACCAAGCAATTGCGGGTAGTCCGATGAGCGTAATTCCGATCACGATCCATTGGATCGCTTCTCTGAAACAATACTTCACGATGGGTTTGCTCACTTGTGTTGATGAGAGAAAATTGTCTCATGAATAAAGCGATTTTGTCGCGATTTGATGAAGGGGGATGGCGCTTTGAGTTAAGTTTTTCTGCCTTGTAACGGCTCAAATGACCTGTTGATCGCTTACCGCGTACAACTTTGGTGTTCGAGCCGTTATAATAGCTGTCTTGCTCGCGGAGTTTTGCCGCCAGCAACCTGTGACTTACAGTCGCTTTAATCCATCCCTATCGTTGTTGTCGTAGGGGAGGCTTTCGAGCCTTCAAAGCATCCTGCAAAACAGTTTGAAAACGGGCCAGTGCTGAGCGTTAGCATCGCAAAAACGCCAGGTCATTGGGATACCGCAACGCAGGCAAAGTTTATATTCCAAGGGGCGATTAACACTAGGCCTAGGAAGCGAGAGTGGGTTGCGAGGATTCAGGGCCCGAGAATTTATTGAAAGGAGCGCATCATGTCTTTAAATGAGAATCAGAGTTTACCAGCCTCTGTCACCAACTTAGCGGAGTTGAAAGGAAATGACCCCGAAGTGTTTGCCGCTTTGTGCGGAGAGGAGACGCGAGAGCGAAATGGTATTGAACTGATTCCCTCAGAAAATTACACCTTCCCCGAAGTTTTGGCCTGTCTTGGGAGCGTCTTTACCAACAAGTACTCGGAGGGCTATCCAGGCCGTCGTTATTATGGCGGTCAAACCTTCACCGACCAGATCGAAAACCTCGCCCGGGACAGGGCAAAATCGGTCTTTCGTTGCGAGCATGCGAATGTGCAGCCGCTTTCTGGCTCGGCGATGAATCAAGCGGTTTACTTGGGTTTGCTCGAGCCGGGGGACACCATTATGGCGATGGATTTGTCCCATGGAGGTCATTTAACCCACGGCGCGCCGGTGTCGCATATGGGCAGCCTGTTTAATTTCGTGCGCTACGTCACTGACCCCGTTGATGGTTCAATCGATTTCGACCAGGTTCGCAGCGATGCGCTGAGGACAAAGCCTAAAATGATGTTGTGCGGATATACGTCTTATCCCCGGGATATAGACTATGCAGCCTTTAAGGCCATTGCCGATGAGGTGGGCGCCATAACGATGACTGATGCGTCCCATTTTGGTGGATTGGTTGCCGGACAAGCGATGAATAACCCGTTTGATTTTGGTTTTGACATTGTCACCACGACAACGCATAAGTCCCTCCGCGGACCTCGAGGCGGCATGGTGCTGTGCCGCAAGCCCTTTGCCAAAAAAATTGATAAGTCTGTCTTCCCGGGTCTTCAGGGTGGGCCTCACATGAATGCCGTGGCGGCGATAGCCGTGACCTTGCAAAAAGCACAAACCATAGAATTTCAAGCGTATGCGCATCAGGTCCTCAAGAACGCCAAAGCGTTGTCGGGTGCGCTGTTGGATGAGGGAGCAGACCTTGTTACCGGGGGCACGGACAATCACATGATGGTGATGGATACCATGAAGACCTTTGGTTTGGACGGCCGAGTCGCTGAAGAGGTCTTGGATCGGGTACAAATCACCACCAACAAGCAAATCATTCCCGATGACCCCAATCCACCCCTTCGCCCGAGCGGTATTCGGATGGGAACCCCAGCGGCGACCACCCGAGGAATGCTAGAGCCCGATATGTTGCAACTCTCGGGTTGGATCTGTGAATGTTTACGACATCCAGAGGACGAGGGCATTTTGTCTCGCGTCAGGGGAGAGGTTGAAGCATTTTGTCAGGGATTTCCGGTTCCTGGACTTTGATGTTTAGACGTTCAGTGAGCAAAAAACACCGCTGATTTGCTCAAGTGGAAGCCGCTGTTAGGTGTTATCCAATCGAATCCATCCAGCGACGCGCTGCCTTTGCGGCATAGAAGTAAGCGGATCCTTGGTTTTTTATCGCGGCTTTTGTTTGCTTAAACCCGTGATCAGCACCAGCAATCCAGCATAGCTCAGCATTGGGTTGGGTTTGTAAAAATGTAACTGCTTGCTCGTTTTCAATCATTGGGTCCCGATCGCCTGCAAGAATAATCAATGGCAAGGTGTTGCCCTGAAGATGCGACCATCGCTTGAGATGGGGCTTGCCCCGAGGGTGCAAGGGCAAGGAAAAAGCAACCATTCCCTTGAGTTGCTTGCTGATTCTCGGCGGGTTAGAAGCGGTTTGAACCGCCGCGGCGGCGTGGGTCGCAACTCGGCCACCGTAGCTATGCCCACCAAAAAAAAGCGGGAGTTTGAAGCGGCTTGCTCCGAAGTGGTCCGCAGCAGTGAGGTAGTCGGAAACAGATTCTGTCATGGGCCCGGGAAAGGCACGGCCAGCCTTGCGGTACGCAAAGTTGAACCTGAGGGTCATAATCTTTTGTCGGTTCAGCGCCTCACTGAGCGCGGTCAAATGCGGATGAGCTTGGTGGGTAGCACTGCCGTGGGCGAGGATCAAAGCGGCGATGGCGCCTTTTTTGCCCTCGATGAGCAGTGGCGAGGCGCTGGCCTGTTTTACTCTTGATCGCGCTGGGGTCATGGACTCGGAGTTAAGATCTTTGATTCTTAAACGAGCATGCTACACTGAAATGGTCCTCATCCGGTCAAGGATTTTTGTGTCTCAATCTGGATCTCCCGCAAAGGCTATTCTGTACGCGTTTTTAGCTAATTTTGGAATTGCAATCAGTAAGTTAGCGGCTGCTTTGCACACAGGTTCTGGCAGCCTGATGGCGGAGTCGATCCATTCTTTTGCCGATACCTGCAACCAGGTCTTGTTGTTTCTGGGCCTAAAAGGAAGTGAGCGACCTGCTGATGAGGAACATCCCCTAGGCTACGGAAAACTCAGTTATTTTTGGAGCTTTGTGGTGGCTCTGATGCTGTTTAGCTTGGGTGGACTTTATTCGGTCTATGGAGGCTGGCAAAAATTTATAGCGCCGGAGCCTGTCACGGGTATATGGGTGGGTCTGACCGTCTTGGGCCTTGCAATCTTGCTTGAAGGCGCGAGCTTTTACGGTGCTTTCGTCGAGTCGAAGAAAATGGCGGAAGGTAAGCCTTTCTTTCGGTGGTTAAAAACAACCCGAAACGCTGAGATCGTTGTTGTTCTGGGGGAAGATTTTGCTGCGATGGTAGGCTTGATCTTGGCCTTTCTTGCATTGACGTTGGTGCTGGTGACGGGGGATCCGATTTACGATGCATTGGGGTCAATGGTCATCGGGGTGTTGCTGATCGCCGTTGCGATCGGGTTGGCTGTTCGTCTGCAGGGGCTTCTGGTTGGGCGATCTGCTGAGCCTGAGCTACGGAGGCTAGCGGAGGAACTGATTGAGGATAATCCCGAGGTCGAGAGATTATTTGACATGGTAACGCTTCATATGGGGCCCAAGGTCTTATTCGCAGCAAAAATCCAGCTAAGCGGCGGGTTGACGGTGAAGGAGGCGGCTCACATGATCAATGTTATTGAGCGAGAGCTCAAATCGAATCGGCCTGAGATCGGGTGGTGTTACATCGAGATTGATCCATAGTTTTCAGAAACAAATGGGCTGCCTAGGCGCCCTTCAAAGAAGGAAATGGTTGTGTTGAGCTTTAGTCATGTTTTTGATGCGCCCCTTGAGCAAGTTTGGTCTGTTGTGGGGACAGTGGACCGAGTGGATTGGGTACCGGGTGTTGCTGCTTGCGACCTTCAGGCAGGGGTAAGAACGTTGAATTTACCCGGCGCCGGAGAGATTCAAGAACGCATTATTGAGCGAGATGAGGAAAACTACTTCTTAAGATATCAATGTATTGAGTCCCCGATCCCTTTGGAGTTTCATGAAGCTCGAATGCAGCTGACTCGAGAGTCACCGAATCAATGTCGCTTAACTTGGGAAGCTGAAATCCAGCCGGCTAGCTTTGAGTCTTTTCTGCAAGAATCGATGTCGGGTGCGCTGGCTCAACTCATTACCGTTGTTGAGGCCGAGGCCTCCAAATAACCCTGCCAGCGCGATTGCTGGCTCAAGCCCGAGCGCCAGTCGTCAAAAGCGGGGGGTAGACTCAGCGACTCGATGACAGGCCGCCAATGTCCCCGGGATAAATCCGCCCAAACAAAACTTGGACTATGGGAAACGCTGATTAAGTGCTCGAGTTCCTGGCCGGCGCGGTCCAATTGACAGCTTGTTGATTGCAGGCTTTTTTTGAAGGCGGTATTGGACATGGGGGGCAATAGACTCAACGCATAGAT
>Ga0209631_10001940_pt1 | contig 25416 bp, 20 predicted proteins | sample COG_08_FD_184752 | JGI IMG/M metagenome (GOLD analysis project Ga0209631, IMG submission 184752) | Pelagic Microbial community sample from North Sea - COGITO 998_met_08 (SPAdes) (version 2) | ecosystem: Environmental > Aquatic > Marine > Neritic zone/Coastal water | place: Helgoland, sampling... | reverse complement strand
AGGTTCAGGTGCAGCAGAACCGCCGCCTCCGCCTCCGCCGCCGCCGCCGCCTCCTGTTCCTCCGCCTCCTCATTTGGTTTTTTTTGCGGTTGATTCACTGGTTCCATATTTTTTTAAATTAAATATAATATAATTAAAAATTAGTTTTATAATACATAAATATTTTTATAGTATTGAATTAACGCAAAAAGGAGTAAAAAGTAAAACGTTCATTTTGCTTTTTATTTTTTCTATATTATATTCAAAGACTTTTAAAACTTAAATCCAACTTTATTAAAAAAATATGAGTTATGAATTATCTGAACAACATCAAACCCCAACCTTCGATTTATTCGAGATAATGAATAAAATGGAAACTAATTACGACACTCAATCATCGAGACATCGCCGAGGTGGCGCGGCTACTCAGAAAAAGCATGTCAAAGAAGCCATGAACCAATTTGCAAAATTTGTAGGTAAATGTATGCATATTAATGATAGTTATGTGTTAAAACATCAAGAATTACTTAAAATTTTTGCAGCGTTTAAAGCGTTGCATATGCGTTTTATGGTTATGAAAAAGACGATTGAAGGTAGTTTACAATCCACATTTGATCAATTAAATCAATCTGAACCTCAATTACTCGATAATAATGCATTAGACCTTCTCCGAGAAAAACAAGAAGAAATCGCACATCGCATGGCAATATTTAACAACGAAACAGATAAAGTTACACAAGAATATGTAAAGAGTCTCGGCAGTGAAAGTTTCGAATTTGCATCTGCATTAGATCTCTTATTACTTCCAAACAAATTTTTAGCAATGTATAATGAAGGAACGAATAACGAAATTATAAATTCAGAAGATCCGGAGTATATCTCATCGAACAATGAAGAATGGCAAATCGTGTATATTTATATGCATTTTTTGAAAAATGTAGGTTTATATGGATTATATAAGAATCCGACCAACCTTGATACGAATGAATCATTAATTACAATATTACAATCTATGGATGCACTTCCGGTTAACACTGAAAATCGTGGACGGTTGTTAATGTATTCTGGAAGTACAGCCGGGTTGGTTGGACGTGCAAGAGATAACACAAAATTATGTTTTACACGTCTTATTGATAGTACGTCTACAATAAAGTATATTATTAAAACCCATGCCCATGGTGAGAGTAAAGATAACGAACGTATAGAAGAATCTCGTCTTAACATCGAAGCCCGATGGCCATTAGAAACATTAACAAGCACAATCGCAAGTGCACCAAGACTTGTAGGTCACATCATGAACACTCGACATACAAAAGGTGGACAAGTTTTATTTTCAAAAAATGTTATTGAAAAATTATATGCATTGTATTCTTACACGTTCCGCCCGGTATTCAAAATTACAAATGCCCAACTGAATGATAAACACTCATTTGAGTTACATCTTGTGACGGTAAGTAATCGGATGGAAGCGATGGGACATAATGAAAAAGCATCTGAAATACTAAAAACATCTAACCAACTACATCACACTAACGACGAGATTTTAATTAAAGAAAAAGGCAGCATGACTGATCTGAAAAAATATAACACGAGTGTACTTAATGAGATGTATGCAAATCGATTTCGGAATTTATGTAATAATTATGATCGAAAATATTTTTGTTTTGTGATAAAAGATCTATCTAATTCTGAAAAAGATGAATTTGAAAGACAAATCATACCAACGTTAAGAGGTAGTGCAGGAGATACGGTAAAATTAACAGCGGATTCACGAATTGAGCGTAAAAATAAAAGAAACCATCAATATACCGGCCATTCTGTGATTTCGTCCTATGATATTGTTACGGTTAATAATAAATCGAAAAATTTTCATATCATATTACATGTTCCAATAAGATTCAATAGTAAAACGGTATGGACAAGAGATACAGAGACTGGGGAAAAAATAGCATATATTGAAACACGTAATGCTGATATATCCCATTCTTTAGAATTAACGACAGATATTATTCAAAATGTATTAAAAGAATATGATGATATTGCAAATTTAAAAGGCAGTAATAACGCTAGTGTGCGAGACTTAAATACTAAATTACATTTTGGAATGTATTGTTTTAAACGAAGTGGGATACATCGTGCTGTTGAAAATTGGAGAGATCATATTGATGATATTACATATAATTCAAGCACTACAAATGAGATAAAACTAAAACTAGCTATTGGATTAAGAACATTATATGATACGGTCACTACTTTTTCAGCTTCAGGTAAGAATGATAAAGATAAAATGTATAATATTTATGAAAGTGGACGTGGATATACATGGGAGGAGTACAACGACTTATGTCTAATGGCAACAGATATTTTAAAACCCAGAGAAAACGGAGGAGATGGATACGTTACCCTTAACCCGAAAGTTTTAATACACGAACCATTAAATACTATATTAACGATGAATTATATGGAAGTCGTCTTAAAAGAACTTACGGGTCAAGAAGATGTAGAATGGACTCTTCCTCCTAAAAATATCCGTGTTTTAAAAAAAGAGAGCAGTGGAGATGCTTTTTTATATCTTTTTAAAAATATGACATATATTTTACATAATCTACAAGATTCAAATAATCCATCTTCGATGGATATTTCTATAAATAAAAATGATGATCAGTATAACGTTACTTGGTGGAGATATAATTCATTGAATGCAACGGAAGAGAGTGTTGGTGTAATTGGAAAATATTATGAGTGGATGAAGACCGCTGTGACCAGTTGGAAAAAAAACACCAATATTGATCCTATACAAGTCATTTTACAAAACGCAAAACAAAATCAAGATACAATGCATGCCCGAATTGCGACAACACTTTTGGATTTTGACAGTCTTACAAATATAACGACCGGAGATGATCCCAATAAAGATACGACTATAGAATTTAAACAAGCACTTAACACCGTCATCAAAGAAGATGGTTATACACTTGTCGAAACAATTCTTCCAACCACAACCGATGATTGTCGATTTTTTGTAAATTTCTTGTTTACAAAATTATCTGAAAAAACCACAAATGAACCGGCATTCCAGTATGGGGTAAGATGTTCGCATAGTTTATCAGATACAAATTTAAATAAATTACGTGATGAAACACGTTATTTGATTAGCGATACATCGTCTATTTTTACAAATACAAATGTTGAAACGAATACTACGTTTAATAACCTACAAAATGCATATAGGAATCGTGTTATAGGTGGTATGCATGAATTATTAATACAGCTTTATACGGATAATTATATATTAGCATCTCAAATTAATAGTATTTCACCATTGTCTCATTTTGGTCAAGATTTAAGTATTGCAGTCGACTCTTCAATGGCGACATGTAAACAATTGTTCCGTATTGAGAACCCGTCATTTGGTAGTTATAAAGACGGTCGTCTCACCGATAAAGAAAAACCAAACGAACTAGATCTTGACCATAATGACAGTCCCGGTGAGCGTGGTGATAAACTTTTTGAAGCTGCTAATATATTAAATGCACGATATCTTGAACAGATTATACACACTGCCTCAAATGCCGATTCTCAATTAAAGTTAAACGATTTACAAAAAATAGCATGGTTTCTTTTTATTCAAGACCATAATAAAGATATGAATCTTGCTTCTAATGTTCATCCAAAAAAAGATGCGATTGAATATATTGAAGCAATTAGTACTCAAGACCCAACATTTATTAATGCCGGCGACGCCAAGACTGTACATGCTTTTTATAAAAAGTGGCAATTAGAAGATCAACAGAAGTTAATTGGTACAAAAACGAAAGCTGAGAACGAAACGTATTTTACATACAAAATCGCCGCCGACGATGAAGGCAAAGAGCCCCTCACATTAACTCTCACCCACTCTGTTGTGATTTTAAAAATTGATCCTCAAATAACCTACGTTTCTCTCGACGACGCCCCCCCCAACTACGAAACAAAAGAATATTATGTTATATCAAGAGGTGAATATGGGGGATGTATTTTAGAAAGAAAACCCACTGAAAAATTTAAATATATACTCCATTATGGCCCATTATACGAAGGAGACAAATAAAATGTTAAACATACCACATCTCTTACATTCGTGCAAACTTGTGACAGCAACAGATTAAACAAACTCGTTGTATATCTGTATATACCATAAACGACGCATTATATTCAATGACTGACATTTGGTCTACAAATTCTGCAATCTGCGATTCTGGTAAACTGTTTAATAAATAATGAAATAATTCTTTTAACCAGCTTGTAAAATTATGAGAATGTCCATCTAGACTCGTATTAAATTCATCTAGACTTTCTTTTATAGTATGGATTTTCAAAAAATCGATAAAGTCTGCGATTTCATTTGGTTTCCAATAATGTAATACGTTGCACACCTCCGTCTGAACTACCTTACCAGATCGTAGCGAGACGGCTTGTAATACATTAATAAATTTGCGTAAATCTCCGCCCGTTGTCCTATAAATACTATGTAACCCTTCTCGATCATACTCGATGTTTTCAGCTTTTAAGATCGTTTCTCCGACAGAAAGCGTTGCATCAGCCGAAATGGGCGAGAACATGAGTTTGACCACGTGTGATTGTAATGCAGATATAATTGCATTTTGGCAATTACCAATCAAACAAAATCGTGTATCGTACGATACGAGTACATCTCGCAAAGCAATCTGTGCCGATTCGGTCATCGAATCGGCTTCATCTAGAATAACAAGTTTATGAGGCGTCTTACTCCCAAAAATGCTTGACGTAGATGCAAATTGAATAATTTGCTTACGAACGACGTCTACACCTCGTTCATCGGACGCATTTAAATGTAGAACCATCGTACTTTGTTTTAAACCATATATTTCTCGTGCACAACTAAGAATCGTACTTGTTTTACCTGTACCAGGTGGCCCATAAAAAAATAAGTGTGGAAGTTGTTTATCATTGTAATTCAAAAAATACCTCAAAATATCCAAAATCATGGCATGATTGACGACATCAATTAATTGATTTGGTCTATATTTTTCAACCCACGGTGTTGAATTTATAGTTTTCATTGTCAGATTGGTTTCCGTCTTATTCATTATAGACATATTATCCATTAATGATAGGGACAAAGTTTTAAATCATAATCGTAATCAAAATTATAATATAATATAATATAATATAATATAATATAATATAATATTACCACAATCCTAGAAAAGGGAAAACAAGTAAGTAAAACCGTAAAATCGGTGTCACAGTCTTCAGCTGATGGTATAATTCATCCTATAATTGCAAATAAAGACATATTTACGAAGGCGTCATTGGACTCAAAATTTAGATTTTAATATGTTGCTAAATTATTGCAAGTTTGCCAATGAACACTCGGTGCATTCGTTGGTGCGGCACAGGTTGATTTTGTTTCTTCGCAATCTACACTGCCACCTTTTGGTAAAGATGGTTTTAGAGAAATCGGATCTGGCACACACGGACGATGATTGTCTTTGACAACAATACGATTATTTACATTTGTATCGAATGGAATCTCAACCCGTTCTTGTGGATTTAAGCACATCCATTCCCACCGATTGAATCCTGTACCGCGTAAATTCGTGGGTGGATTTACGAGCCGAGTATCTTCGACTGGTTTTCCACAATCTCTCCAGTGTGTTAGCTTTTGAGAATATTGATCCGGACATTTTGCTTCCCGAGGCATATTTGGGTGTTTCGTTTTGTCTGTACAATTTGTCTGCATACACGTACCGACAACGCCTTGGCCGCATGGATACCCCTCTGCATCATACTTTTCGCATTGGGGTATCCATTTGCGAGACGGGCATTTACTTGTTGGTCGAGTGATGTTCATCATTTCCGAATCGATATCTACAATTGCTTTCGTTGTATCAATACTACCACCTGAATATTGGAGGCGTGTTTGAACGTCTTTCGGATAACACGGTTCGCACGAAATGGGGGGTGTATTTAGTTGGTAATGACCTGGGCCGGTTGATTCCGATAGTATTTGTTGGTACTGGCATGTATCGTAATTTAAACGATTAAAACTCATAAAAATTAAAAAATGATGTTTAAGGATTAATTATTATTGTACAATATATTTATTCGTTACAAATTAAGCACACATTGAAATGTAAAAAATAGTACAATAACAAAAAGTTATGGATTTAAAATACGCATGTGAAATACTAAACGTAACACCGACAAGTAGCGAAGAACAAATTCGGCGTGCATATTTAAAACGCGCATTATTGTATCATCCCGATAGAAATACAGCTCCTGAAGCGACTCAAACATTTCAGTCAATCTCTGCCGCTTATACTTTTTTGAAAGATTATACATCAAACATAGATGGAAATCCATATTTATATGACGATTCCACTTCGGTACATGAATACAAAAACATGTTTGAAGTGATATACAATAAATATTCGGTTTCTTTTTCAAAATGGATGCAAGCACCTGAAATAAAACTTTTAAAAACGATGTATTCGCAAATAAAAAATACATTTATTTCAACAAATTTAGATGATAATAAGAATAACACTCCATCACAACATAATACATCATCATCATCATCATCATCATCATCACCCTCGCCATTAAAGAAAAATAGTAATAAATATTATTCGACAAAATTTGATATTATACAAACATTACACGTGTCTCTCGAAGAAATTTATAATCGAACAATAAAAAAAGTCACAATTTATCGTTTTCGATGGTCTGAAAAAAATAAGTGTACCGAGCAAAACTCGTATACCGTCCTCGTTCCAACCGAAAATGCATGTGTATGTTTTCCAAACGATGGAGATTCAGATGAACAGGGAAACGTTGGAAATTTATATTTTGTTATTTTAAATTCTGATAAATCGGATAAAACGGACAAAAATAAAGATGGTGTAATTTATCGTGACACAAATAATCCATATATTTTACGATGTACAATACATATAACTCCATATGATATGTGTTACGGTGGAGGAGAGTATTACATAAAACATTACAACAATCCAATCCGACTAAAAGTAGGTTCTCATTTTTATAATAGGTGTCATAAACCAATAATTGTTCCCGATTTTGGGTTATGGAATCCGACTGAACACAAGCATGATTCGTTTGTTATCGATATTGACGTTTGTAATGATTCAACATTAGCACGGAAAGTTCTTTTCCAATCACTATATAAGCAACAAAATATAGACGATTTACAAGCTAAAATGGTTGTTGTATAATAATATAAAGATTTGAGATTATAAAATAGTATTTACATTTTTAAAATGACAGTTGAAGATATTGATTATTATCCATCTTCAATCTCCCGCAAAAGACATCGCTCAAACGCCTGGAATACCGAGGAAGAGGAAGTGGCTGCAGATAAACACAATGAGAATATAAATGCATCAAAAGAGAAAGATACAAAGAAAGATAAAAAACCTCATCTATCAGAATCAGATATAAGTGCACGTTGTTTTCGAAAAGGGAACCATATTTATTTTTATGCAGGTGTTTCAAAAGATTCGGTATATCGTATGCAAGATCATTTATTAAAAATAAATGAAGAATTTGACGCTTTAAAAAACAAAAATCCAACGGTGGTTGTAACGTCAACTCCAATCATATTACATATTAATAGTTTTGGTGGAGGAGTTTTTGCCGCATTTGCCGCAATTGATTTCATCCAACAATCAACTATACCGGTTTATACAGTTGTTGAAGGAGCAACGGCAAGTGCCGGTACATTAATGAGTATTGTTGGTAAGAAGCGATTTATACGGCCGCATGCAAGTATGTTAATTCATCAATTGTCAAGTTGGTTTGGTGGTAAAATGACTGAAATCGACGACGACTATCAAAATGTAAAACAGATGCATGAATCTATCAAGCAACTTTATATAACGCATACACGAATTGCCGGTGCGGATTTAGAAGAATTACTTAAACATGATTTATGGTGGAAATCTCAAAAATGTATTGAAAACGGACTGGTAGATGGATTATGGAATGAAGCAAATTATCTTTAAGAAATTATTAAAACTCATTCATCGTATACATTCATTTTTGGAAATAGATTTTCACATGAGAAATGTTCCTCAATTTGATCGAGTATACCTAAAATATCTTTCCAATTGATAAATTCAAACTCATCGGTTGAAACACTCCATAAATTATAGAATGGAATATCTGCTATCATATTATATCCAATCCAATACCATGGCATTTTTGAAATGACAGTTTTATTATTATTACCTTGCAATGTAAATCGTACTTCCGGCATATCAATCGGTGCATCTCTGCGCAATGCAATTTTTATTTCACGATCAGGAAAACACCATATTAAATATTGCGAATGAACATTTGTTGGTTCTAATTGTTGAGAACCAAGTTGTAATACCCATGTATTTGCATAATGTTTGTCGTGTTTTAATAAACCTAGAATACCATTCCGAGATGTTGCTAATAAAATTGGAGATTGAAAATAACAATCGAGAAGCATACTTTGATAATTATTTTTAAAAGGAGGAGAGTTCTCAAACACTTTTTTCCATGTTTTTTTTACTACTTTTAATTCGTGTTTTAAACTCTCCCATTTGAAAATACATACAAGTGTACATAATTTGTTTGCAAATTGTTTTTGTTTTTTTAATGCCCGAGAAACCAACTCCATATTCCATTTGAACATTAATGGATCATACTCCAAAATAGTATCTCGTGCTAAATGGGCACTCAACGTATGAATACTAACGATACTGCGCGAACGAATATTTACCGCAACATATATATTTCTAGAATCTTTTACTTCGAATGCAATTGAATACTCCGGATAATTATGAATATCGTAAACAAGCGCTGGGGTGGTATAACTACCAATATATAATAAAATCTCTCCCATCATTAATCCATCGGAACCATTCCCCGAGCTACTGATCCGCCATGATAATTCGTATTTATCAGCTTTTAAAAATGCGATTGCTGTCATCTCTTGTAAGGGAGGTGGTTGTGTCGTAAATTGATTATGAGGCATTGGATACAGTCGGAGGGCGGCTGCATCTCGAATAAATCGATAATTATTTTTGACGGAACGTAATGAATTTTTAAGATCAATCATTCTAATTTAATTTATTATATTAAAAAAATATTAAAGAATTGATTTGCTGTTACCGAATTTATTATTCTTTATAATTCGTTACATTTTTTAGACCAGTTGCTCCCACACAATTTGTACAATTTGTACAATTTGTACAATCAATACAATCTACACAATTTATACAATTATTACAATTTTCAGAATGTGTACATTCTTTGCACAATACACTTTGTTTACAATCTGTACAACCAATACAATCCGTACAATCAACACACTCTTGACTGCTTGAACAGCTATCGCACCCGGTCGATTGTTTACATGCCTGACATAATGTACATTGTACACACTCTTGACATCCATTCGTACACCCAACACAGTCTTCACATGATACACACGCTTTACACGATGTACATTTTTTACATGAAATACAGCCTCGACATAAAGAGCAATCGTCACACTCTTTACAACATTTACAAAAATTTGAACAATTTCGACATGTATTACATTGTATACACTCTGTACAATCAACACATTTTTTACATTTAACACAATCCGTACATGATTCGCATGCTTTACACTCTTCGCAGTCTTCACACTTTTGGCATGAAATACATTTTTTACAATCCGTACATGATTCGCATGCTTTACACTCTTCGCAGTCTTCACACTTTTGGCATGAAATACATTTTTTACAATCTGTGCAATTTTGGCAGCCAGTATTTTGATTACATATTGCACAGTTACACATACAATTTGGTTCACACGCACCTGGTTTACATGTGCATCCTTTTTTGTTACAATCACAAGATGAATTCGATGATTGAGTGTCAGGCCCGAGTACTCTCGAATTTAATTTTGATACATTTTGTTTTTTAGATTTTTTAGACATCGTTTATATAATAATTAAATATTTTTATTTTAAAATAAAATGAAAGAAATAAATTGTTTCATTTTTATATGTATCTTGATGATACATTGCTCAGAATATTAGCATTTGCTGGATTGTTACACTTACATGATGTATTATGTAAGAAAACATATAAACTTGCTTTTGGAAAACGATTATTGTTTAATACCGCCTTTACATATTCAATTGATGACAAAATACCTCGAACACAGAATGCATTACACCACATATTTGGTTGGCGACATTCATATACTCAAACATTATACGATATAATTACGACGGTGGAATATATGATTGATCAAATAAGTATTGGTTATTATAACCAAAAAGCATATAATTTACGATTAAAACAAATTGAGAAGTGGCAACAAGGTATTGGCAAATATAAATATAAATTACATTCTATTAAAAATATCAGAATTCATTCTTCAAAATTACTTTCTGATTATATAGAATTACCATACCATTTATCTGTTTTGAAATCTGAATTATTGTATTTAGATGACACGTTTACACATAGTCATTGGTGGATCAAAAAATCCCATACTTCGTTTATAAAACAAAATTATCATATCGCTGTAAAAGCCACTCGAGCTGAATGGAAAAAAAAAGTAATAAGACATCGATCATTATTGTTTCCAAGTATGAATACTGACCGAATTACTATAAAACATAGTCGTCATTTTATTTATCGCATACCTCCAGGGCATCTTAAACGACATTCATCAAAAACATTGAGAGCATTAATTTATTAAATATAAAAAGTGTTGGATTGTAGTCATTGTTGCTGTAAATCTTCAAATCGCATATTTCCACCGCCCATTCTATTATGCTGACTAAAATCACTTTCACGTCTTTGTTGCAAATTTTCCATTTGGTCTGTTAAATCGTCTGAACGTTGTTGTACAACGGGAGGTGCATGCGGATTTGGTGCAATAGAACGATTACCTGGTGGGGGTGGTTGTTGTTGTTGTTGTTGTTGTCCAGATGTATTTGTTTCTTCATTTAAAAATTGAAAATTTTTAGGAATACTATTGCTTGTATGTTCGTCAATAAATGAATATCCATCTGAAAATGAGCTTCCCATTTCTTCTAATTGCCATGCAATCGGGCCATCAGCAGATTGTTCTTGATTATTGGGATTTTGTTTATACTGTGGATGATTTGGAGGTGTATGTTGATTACGATTGCGGGATTGCTGTGATAACCATTGAAATGCTCTTTCGCCAACCCGCGGTTCTGATTCACCTGCAACAATTAAAGTTGGAACACTTTTTACAACATCTGGGATACGCTGTCTAGATGTTGTATCCACACAAACGGTTGTAATTGTTATATTATTCTGGTTTAATTCTTTTAAAAATGAATGAGAATGTTGACAATGATTACTATAAAAAAGAACTACTTGTGATGATGCCATAATGAATTTAAAGTTATATTCGTCGTATAATTCTATGAAGAGTTCCTATTTGTATTTTTGTACGCACATTATTTTTTTAGAATTAAATTTAAAAAAAAAAAAATTGTAAAAATTATTTTATATTTTGGTAAGGTTATTATTCTATTTTAATGACATCCGTCAGTTGGATTTGGATAGATACACACCCTTATTTGATAAACGCATTACGACGTATAATACTTTCGGATTTAGATGTTGTTGCTATACCAAATAAAATATTAAAAAAGGATGATGAATATGGTATAAAAATACATAAAAATTCGGGTAAACTTCATAATGAATTTATTGCACATCGAATTTCAATGTTACCTATAAATTTAATACCTTCTCAACTTGCACATGGTATTCCAGAATTTGTTTTAAATAAAAAACAAACTGGTATTTTGAGTGGAAAAGATATTCAAATAAAAAAGCAAGTCAATCCGCTTTATTCAAAATTTGAACCAAATATTGATTACGTTGAATCGGAGTCAATTATACACAATTCGTTTAAAATTCAATGTCCTGAATTATTATCAATTTTGAAGGAAAACAAAGAAAAAATAATTGCACATATTAATGAAAATTCATCTCCAATGATTACGAGATTATATGATTCTGAAGAATTGGATATAACAATGCGTCCAAGTATAAGTACCGCAAAAGAAAATGGTGGACATTCACTTATAAAACAATGTAATTTTATACAGCAGTCAAATCCTAGCAATTATTTGTTTCAAATTCACACAATTGATACCACCCATGATATGCAAACTTTGATTCGAACAAGTTTTGATAAATTATTACTTCGGTTGAGACGTCTACAGAATTACGTACATGGTGGTATTGAAATTTGTGTTGGAAGTACACATGTTTGGTTACAAGACGTAATTGATCCAACATGCAAAGCGAATTTAAAAGTAAATGGAAAATTAATATATGGTATTACGATTAGCTGTATCCATGGGTCGAAGATGTGCCTTACTTTACCGCCATCATTCCAATTATTAAGTACGGAATCAATTGAAAGTATTATTGTCGAAGCACTTGATAATAAGGGTGAGATTGAATTTAAAGATATTACAATAACACGTCATTTTTTATCTAAAAATATTGTATCCACCAACCCATTTATAATTCGTATGGATTATGAATCATATACGTTAGGAAATTTAATTCAAGGACATATGTTTAAAACAGAAGTTGAAGATGAAAAATCGCAATGTAATGAGTTTAGTTTTTCAAAACCATATCCGTTGGATGATTATATTTTATTCAGAATAGGATTACATGAGAATGCAACAAAAGACGATTATTTTGAAACGGTATATCGAAGTGTCGATAATGCGATTGAATTGGTTTTGTCTGAAAAAGAAAAAGTATTAAATAGTACTAAATTTTAGATAATAAATTATAATGTGGCGATGGTCGATCCAATAACTGAATATACATTTATTTTTTTTTTGTGAGTAATTGGTGTTGCTTTTCATGGTTTTCTATTTTAGAATCAATTTCTGTATGTGATTTTGCATTCTTAATCACAATGCCTAATCCTCCGAATGGATCAATGTTTTTTTTGTTTAGTATCCATTTTATATATTTATTTAAAGTGCGAGTATATTTTTCTTGCGTATCTTTCTCTGCTAATTGTTCTATTTTATTCTTACCCATTCGTGTTAACATTTCATTCATATCATTCTTTAATAGATATAATACTAAACTATTATTACGTTCTTTTTTCTTTTTATCTGCCGTTTCTTTTGGTTTACGTTTTGTTTTTGCATCATCTCCTGAAGATTGCGAAATTGTTGGTATAACACAATACTCTGGATAGTATCCATTCCAATTATGTAATAATTCATAAAACCAATATGGCTTTTTAAGTGGTTTCGAGGTTGTTTCTTTCATTCGTCCAAGTAATTGTTCACATTTTTCTCTCTTAAATTTATGAGTCCCACCGAGACCCAATGCCGTATCAAGGGAGCCGGTAATTGCAAGCCGTGAGAAGACCACATCCTTCGTTTGTCCAATGCGATAAATGCGACCTTCAACTTGATCGCCAATATCTGGATTTTGAGCAGACAATATATCTACACTAATCATTTTAGATGCTTCGATTAAAGTGATTCCTGTATTTCCCGCTGTTGTTGACATTAATAATAAACATTTCGAACATGTCTTATTTTTCCAGTGTTTGAGTACTTCCGTCCGCTTAGACTGACTCATTTTACCATCATACCGAAATACATTGTCAGCCGGAATTTTGGTTTCTGTCAATAAATGTGCGTGTAAAATATCTAAGAAAGTAGTATATCTTGAATTCACAATAATACGTTCATTTGTTTTGCTAGTCCACCATTTTTTTAATAGATTAATAACAAGTGTTTCTTTTGTACTTATCGGTGTTTCGGCATACAGTTTATGAACAGTATCCTTAGCAGTCTCCGCAACTTTTTTTTTTAATTCGAATATTTTATAATGTGTAGAAATAACTGATAATTGTGTTAATTTGTGCATCATTTTTTCAGTAAGTTCATCTATTTTTTTTTTATTTTGGTTGTTTTTTTTTTCAAAATACAAGGCGGTATGTAATCCATCTAATGTTTTCAAAATGTGTTGATATTTTTCTTTTTCATCTGGAATCTGAAATGTTGAAAGTATATTCGTATGCGTTATAGCCGGTAAATGTATATTGGAAATACTTTCTATTTTTCTACCATAGTGTGATTTTTTAAATATAGAAGGCAATGATGAATATGATTTAAAAGTATCTATTGTTTTGCACAATGTTTCATCTTTATATCTTTTATTCACTTTTTTTGTACGAGAGGATTGATTTGTAGGGTGTAATACATTACAAATGCTAAATAAATCCGTTTGAGCAGAATTCGAGCATGGTGTACCCGACATACCTAATCGATATGAGCTACTTTTGTAATGAACTAATTTTAAGATATCATTGGTTCTATTTGAACTTTCATTTTTTATGGAATGAATTTCATCAAATATTTGAAAACCCCATTGATCCACGACGGTTCCAAGTCGTTCAGATGTTGGTATGGCATGTTGATGTGAGGAAAATAATCCATATGTTACTAAAACAATTAATTGTTTATCATTTTTTTTTGAAATTTGAATTTGTTTTTTTAATTTTTCAAAATCAGCTGTTTTTTTATATACAAATTGATCAAAACTAGTCTCATCAAGATGTTTTGATAGTTGTTCTAACCACGCCTCTTGGGCAGACAATGGTGAAACAATTAGTATTGGTTGAGTTTGATTTGATTCCGTTATTTTAAATGCAACATAAAGTGCCATTAATGATTTTCCGAGTCCCATTTCATCACTACATAACGCCCCATTATATGTCTTATAAATCTTTATAAAAAAATCGGCAGCTTCTTGTTGATGCGGTTGAAGAGGCTTGTTTATAACTGGCATTTTTCCGTAATTTGTAATTTAGTTTATACTATATTATATTATTTAAAAAACTCACTCTATTTTTTTATTTCATCACATACCCTATGTCCTCTATTATACATGTAATAATTGTAGTAATAATAATTGACTATTAGAATAAGATGTAAGACGAATCGGCATTTCATTTATTTTATCGTATAATTCTTTTGAACAAAGTACATTCATTTCTAGTTCACGATCAATTGCACAATTAAAAGTATCCCACGTGTTTCCTCTGAATCCAGGATGTGTCATTATTTCAATTACACAGTTCGGTATATTCGGTGTTTCTATTATATTTTTTAATATATCAATTAATTGTTGTGCAGTATAAGATGAACCACAAAATTGAAGACCTACAAATATATCAGGCGATACTAATCCTCTTTTCATATATTCGATGCGAGCGTTTGTCGCATGTTGACTAACAATCGAACATGCCTTACATAATGTATTCAAAAGATGAAAGTGTCCCCCGGGAATTCGTACACATTTTATAGAATATGTGACTAAAATATCTGCAATATTTTTATACAATTGTGGCAACACATGTACATGTTGATGACTATCAACATATATTGGTACTTGTTTAAAATGTGTTTTAAACCATTTGATTTGTGCTGTAATTTCATACACGACTTCATTTATATTAATTTTATTTTCATCTAATGCTTTTCGAAAACCATCTTTACCCAAAAACATACCTTTTTCATTTAAAAGTGTTTGAATTTGGGTAGGATTCGATATTGGATATCCTTCTGTTAAATTTAAATGTAATCCGATATTCTTCTTATTATCTGAAAAAAGCTTTACAGCCGTTTTGGCAGATTCTCCATTCGCCATTATACTCGCCGCTGTTGCAACTCCTTCTGTTATACATTTATAAATCCCTAAATCCCGTTGTTTACAAATTCCTAAATCATCACAGGTTATAATTAATTCTAGCATTTTAATTTAATAGTATAAAAAATAATGTTTATACTAGACAATTTGGTAATTCTAAAAAATCACGAATCCGAACATTGTTGTCTTTTTCACTATATATTTCAAAATCTCCAGATGTAGTAATCAAATGATACCCATATTTAAATGGAGGAGTATATAACTTTCCAGAGGTATTCATTACCCATTGCTGTTTTTCATTGTTAAAATATATTTGATCACTTGGTAACCATATATTGTTTACATACGTTCCTTTTGCTGTTATATTAAATTGAACACAATAAACTCCTTTTACGATTACTCCATCTGATAAAATATCTCCAATCCGAATATCTGAAATATCACGTGGCATCGAATTATTACCCATACATATTTTAGTTGTATTCGTTAAGCCGCTCTGCGCTTCCCCCTGGACGTACTGTGGAAGAGAAGAGGAGGATGAGGGTATTCCAGGATTAAGTTGCTCCAACGCAAGACGGGAACTTTGTTCCAATTCTGTAGGATCACTTGATTCTTGAAAATCAGCAAACCACCCATCAATTGTTGGAATCGTATGAGAATCTGTTACTAAACAAAAACGTTCATTTGGCATAGATCGTATATTTGATATTTTTTTAACGTCATGACGATCTAACATATCATCGACCCGTCTCCATTTTGTCGTCACAATATCCCAAAAATAATGTGCTCCAGATACAGTTGTTACATCTTTAGACGACGGAGTGTATCTACCGAATTCATACCAATCATTTACTTTTGATTCTGCTTTTACAATACCTCTTACTAATATATTATTTTGTAAAATATCTCCCACGTTTAATTTTGAAATAGGACACGTTGTACCATCATTCATTACAATCGGAGTCTCTGGTGCAAAACAGCAATATGATAAACTTTCAGCGGTATCGTATAATTTTGCAATTGGTACATACATGATTGCATATGCGGCCATGACGGCAGACATCGATACGACCGTTATTAAGGCAGATGAGGCGACGGAGTATTGCAATGGAGCTAGAATCGCCGTAAATGGATTTATAGAATAAATAACGGCAAGCGCAATCATTGAAACAAAAATAACAACGGAAACGGTTGTTGCAATGATAAATATAATATAGAATGCGTGTAACGCTTTTCGCATCAGATTTGGAACTTCTAATATAATATTTACGAGATCAAGAACCGACACTAACGCATAGTAAAAATTAAAAAGTAATGCCATACTTTTATCAAATAACGCTTTGACCTTTAAAAACATATACATAATAACGGCTTGATATCCCGAAACTTCGGTATTGGTTCGTTCTAAAGATGTTGCAGCAGCAGTTGCCATTTGACTTACGCCTGCATTTGCATTTGTGATTCCTTCTGATGCACTATTTAAACCTGTTCCAATCGATTGTGTTACGGTAACCATTGGCTTTGTTAGTCCACCAATCATTGATAATCCAATTGAGCCGTAACATGTTTTATAATTTTCGATAGCAGATATTTTAGGATTAATAGAAGATACAAATGGCATAAACCACGGTTTACATTTATATTCATCAAAATGATCTATAAAATATTCTTTCGACGAATTTATTGCAATTGGAACAGCACTGAGAGCAAAAATTAATACAATACATATAATTTTAAGAATTACAAATGGATATTTACCAGTCTCGGTTTCACAACCGGTACACAATGGTATACATAATATTCCAAATACAATAACAAAAGGTACCAATGCTACAAAAAACATTAAAGCTGTTATAATAGATTCAATCACACTTGCTTGCATTTTATTCTTTATTAAAAAAGTCCTATTAAAAGAGTTTAGATAAAAATCAATTCTTATTATACGTACAAAAAAATGTATTATTTATTAAATAAATTTTGAAACGTCTGATTCTGTTAATATATCTAAGTCTTCTTCACTATCTTCACCCGTCTTTTTATCTTTATTTTCTTCTTCATCATCCTCCTCGTTATTATCCTCTTCATCATCGTCCTCATTTTTGCAAATATTGTGATTTATGAAATATTCATCATCATTTTCGTCGTCTTCATCTTCATCATCATCATCGTCATCATCATCAGTGACCTCATCTGCCTCTTCCTCCTCATCTTCTTCCTCCTCATCCTCTTCCTCTTCCTCCTCATCTTCTTCCTCCTCATCCTCTTCCTCATCCTCCTCATCTTCTTCCTCCTCATCCTCTTCCTCATCCTCCTCATCTTCTTCCTCCTCATCCTCTTCCTCTTCCTCTTCCTCTTCCTCCTCATCCTCCTCATCTTCCTCTTTTTCTTCCTCCGTTTCATTTCCAAAAGTTGTATTATTACTATCAGTATCCTCTTCATCCTCATCCTCCCGATTTTCTTGAGAATGTAAATTTACATTCTCAAAAGTTAATGATATTGGAGAAATAGTAAATTTGCCATCTGTATTTGTATCTTTTTTCTTTATAGAAAATTGTATATTATTGGTTTCATTATTTTTTTTATTTGAGAAAAAAAGATGACCATTGTAATTTTCTAAAATATTATCAAATGAAACAACATTTATATTGAAATGTATACAATGAATTCTTTCTTGTTTTTCGTCATTACATATTGGTACTGAAATTAGAACAAACGGTGATCTTTGTTGCTGCATTCCACTCCGATGTTCTCCAGATGCCATAAATAATTGATAATAAATACTCACATATGTATCCATATTGGGGAATGTATTTGTATGAAATTCAAAAAAATGAATATGTTCAAATAAACTATGACGACATATTGTCTTGGGATTCAAATGATATGAATTTTTACATTTAACAGGTGAGTTCATGAAAATATTTGTTTTATAATAATGCATTAGAAATTGTATATAATAATTCAATGATCGCTATTATTTTTTTTTTTTCTTGAGTAGGTTGAATATCGATCCATACACGATGCCATTTACCACACCGGGTTGAAACATGAATCGAAATATATGAATTATATTTATAAATTCGATGTTGTTGTAACATACCTTCTTCCCATTTTGTACCATAACTAGATTTTCTATATTTTCGTGATTCAATTGCGACTGGCATACATAAAATTTTTTTTTTATGATTATGATTGTCTATATGGCACATGTAATTTTTAAAAATGTGTGATGAATATCCATGAAAATCACCGTGCTGTGACCGATACCAACACCCATGGGAAGATTCATTTGATCTTTCCCAGTCATTGTAAACATATCTTACTTTTTTATTAAATAGCCATTTAAATAATCCATGTACATCAGATGAATTCCAACAAAATTGCTCCAAATCTATTATTTTTGTAAATGGAGATAATTCGGTATTTATTTTTTGTTGTTTATCAATTTCAGCATTATTTTTTTTTTCAATTGCCTTTAAAAATGAATATGCCGGAGAACACGTATTAATATCTTTAATTATGTGTGGTGTTTTTATGTTGTTTTTTATTTCGGGTTCCTTTAAAGCATTACCTTTTTCAAAACGAATCGATATTACTATTTTATTATTACATTCTTTTTTTCGAATATGTGAATCAGCTTCTGTAATCCATATGTTGACTAATTGATGAACATTCATTCTGAAAATAACAAATGATATTTTTATTTCTTATGGATATTTTATATTTATATAATTTTTAATATTACATGGATTGAAAGAATTATAACCATTTTTTATAATATTTATTAATTATTGTTATGGTAATAATGAGAATACATTACAAATATTATTTATTTTTAAATGGAATAAACATCGCTTCTTGATGATTTAGAGCTAATATTTTATCAGATAAAATCTCGGGTTCTAAATGTTTATGATTATTATTCCAAATTTTAATAACACAGAATCCTTTTTTTGGACTGATTGAAATACCATTAATTAAATTTGGAACTGTGCATAATTTATCAATAATTAATCTTAATGTTAAGTCTTTCCAAGTTGTATGAACATCTGATAATGATATTTTATATGACCAACAGCCACCATTTTTATTATGAGGATCTTCCCATATTGGTAAGATTCCTTTCTTCATAATAAAAAACATACCACTTTGTAAACATTGTTCGGGAAGTGTTTTTTGTAATGCCCAAAATTCTTCGACTGTTGTAATTGCAATAACCTGTGTATAACTTTCTTTTGACCAATCGGTATCTTCCGGATTATGATAGTAAAGAACCCATGTATTTTGCAAAGAATGATACGGCATTTTTTTACAACACTTAATAAAAAATGGACAAACAATTATAACTATATATTTTATTATTTTTAAATAAAGATTTTTCACGATGATCATTTTGATTTAAATACATTCTGAACATCTTGCTTTACCAAACTTTGCATATGATAATTGTCGTTTACCAAACTCATGTGATTCTTTTTCTTTTTTACATACAGAACATGAATACTTTTTTTTAGGACGGCCACGCGTTTTTTTTTTCGGAAGATTATTTTTTGGGGGGGATGATGATCGTTTTTTTTGAGTAGAACGAGTGCGTGGGCTTGTTGGACTTGGGCTTGTTGGACTTGGGCTTGTTGGACTTGTTGGGCGTGTTTCAATCAAACGATCAAGATTATCAATTTCACTCAAAAAAGTCGAAGACGGATTGTTTTGCAGCAGTAAATGAACCAAAGTAGTGTCTTGTGTCGTCGGAGGAGGAGAAGACGCGCGATGTCGATGTTGTTGAGAACGAGGAGAACGGTGTCTAGGAGAACGGTGGTGTTGAGAGCGAGGAGAAGCTAAAAAGTTTGGCACATCATCATCGTTCAATAAAAAAGAGAAGACGTCATCATCTTCTCTCGTGCTGTGCTGTGAAGACATGTGGTGAAATTGAATTGTGAGGTTGTTTGTATATTCTGTATACCGAAAATTCTTAGGAATCGAAGACAATTCTAGAAACTAGAATATTCTTTGAGAATTCTAGATTTTTCCACGTTTTAATATTCCCATAAGGGTATATCATCAAAATCATCAAAATTGGTGTAAATTGTATTACTGAAATCTGTGTTGTTATTGAAGTCACGAATATCATTCGAAATTGTTTCTTCTTCAATATTTTGATCACCAACAAACCATTCAAATAATTGTTCTTGTGGCTGATGATGCTGTTGATGCTGTAGGTGATGATGATGCTGCTGTGTCTGATGATGATGATGATGCTGCGGTGGCTGATGATGTGGTCGTGGTTTCAATGTTTGTGGTGGCTGGTGTGTGCCTTGTAGTTCATTTAAATCTTCAAATGTAATGGAGTCCAAAAAATTAATTTGTATATTTGGAAAAAATGGTTTGATTTCTTCATATTGTAATGTTACCATCAACTGTTTAATCTTATCAGCTTTTCGTTTCCCAGAGGATGTCTTACTCATTTGTTTGAGTTCAGTATGTATGTGTTTTGTAACAGAATAATTGCCAGTACATTGTAAAAGAAGTTCTTCCGTAAAATAAATCGGTGTTCCAAGAGAATGCAATAATTTAATATAATCTTTACCATACCATTTGTGTTCTAATAACCATCCATCACAAAATTTGATTTTAAATTCTAAATCTGTCATCGTTTTTTTTTTTTTGGGTGTTTTTTTCAAAAAATTACGCAATTTATTTTTCGTAATAGAATCTTGTTTAAACACATTTAATATATAACCATTATTGCTCATTACTGCTTGTTTGTACAGTGTGATTTTATCTTGTGGAAATCCGGCACGTTCCATGTCTTTATGAAGTGTACGCCAAATTGTCATTCCGGTTTCGTAATTCGATATATCGTCCATTTTTTGTGAATCACCTTCGCTAGGATGTCAGTTTGTTTATTTTTAAAAAATAAAATTAAAAAGAGCCTACAGAATATCCCCCCCCCCCAAAAAAAATATCCGTCATTTCATCTTAAAACACGATTTTATTTTTTAGTATGACTCATTCACCGAAACCAACTACACAGCCAGCGTCACCAACGACATCCCCGACACAAACGACATCCCCGACACAAACGACACAAACGCCACAAACGACACAAACGCCACAATCACTTCAAAACAATGAAATTGATATACTTGGTCGACCCCGTAATCAACTCAATCTGAACGGAGGTGATTTTTTTTGTTAAGTATAATAATAATAATAAAATGATAAAATGTTCAGTTTGTAAATCAATATGTATTTTAAAAAAAAACCATAAAATACCATTTTGTTTAATTTGTCATAAAAAAACACCACAATCTATTTCAAAACATAATTCAAATCCGATATTATGTCATAGTACTTATTTTTGTAGAGAATTTTCCAAACATATGTGTACAAATTGTATGCGTAATGTTCGAGAAATTGAAGTTGTTACAGATTCTGATAAAAAATTTGCACAGCGTGATATTATGCATGATTTCTGTAAACATTGTCGTCATGGAAGCTATTTTCCACAGAATGATTTAAATATACCATTAAATTATCAAAAAAACAGTTGGTCAATTTGTAATACAGATGATAATGAGTGTTCATTATTTGAAATACAAAATATGTGTAGAGTATGTACCGTTCATCCGTGTTGTATTAATATTGAAAATTGTGATTCTGAATTCTTAAACGCAGAAAGTCCAGAGGAACGTATATGTCATTGGAAAAATATTCACCCCGAAAATATTGTTGAAAAAATAAGTAGAACATGTGGAAATTCATATTGCAAAAGTGTAATTGAACATATTTGTCCCTATTGTGACCGAAATCCACGTCAAATTATGCAAGTTGAAAAAGCAGCAAATGAATATGAATTACCAAATACTTATCAATCAGTTACAATGTATACAACAAATATTCGTGATGAATATGATTATTTAAAACAGAATTTTCATTCAATGATTTATATTGGTAAACCATTTAAATTAGTATCCTCAAAATTTACTGTTATAATTACAAATATTGATGATGAAAATGAAAATGATCTTTATCTGGATGAAGAAGATAGCGAAGAAGGTCGAGCAGAAGAGAGTGAAGAGAGGGAAAAGGGTAGTGAAGAAGATAGCGAAGAAGGTCGAGCAGAAGAGGGTAGTGAAGAAGATAGCGAAGAAGGTCGAGCAGAAGAGGGTAGTGAAGAAGATAGCGAAGAAGGTCGGACAGAAGAGAGTGAAGAAGATACCGAATATCCAGTAGGTATCTATTCAGTTAAAATTAAAAACGAACATATTATATTAAGACATAATCCTACAAAAAATCAAAATGCACGTCTTATGTATGATTTAGATGATAAAAATAAATATATTATTTCAAATCAAATAAATACAAAAGATTATAATTCTGATGGTCTTCGTAAAGATATTTTGTTACAATATTGTTCTTTGAAATGTTTTCAAAATAGTAAAAATACTAAAATACAACGAATACTTACACTCGAAAATCGAATGAAACATTTTACATTACATCACCTGGGTAATATTATGGATCCTGAAATTAATACAGATAAAGATAAATTACGTCATGTATTTATGTATTATTTAACGATGTTTAACGTTAGACCCACTAACTTTACACCAAATTTATTTGATATAGATAAAATAAGTGAAAAAGCGGGGAGTAGTGGCATTGTACGTTTTATCATCATGATATTATATTACTTTCGAATATTGCCTCTTCAAGAAAGACGTGAATCACTTTTATTTCCAATATTAATTGATATGCAAGCCTATGTACATACAAATTTAATTAAAGATCCTTCTACAAAAGACGAACATATACAAAATAGGAATAATTTTCATACAAGTCTAAATGCTTTTATTAGACAAACAGAACATGCGAATATAAAAAGAGGTGTTGCGATAGCACATGTACCCCAACAAGCTATTTTATTTGTATTTGATAAAGAAACACGTCTTCTTGAAATGCATAATTCAAATGGCTTAGGTGAAATAGATGGTAAAGGTGTTGATAGATCACCTGAAGCTTATTTTACAAAAAATATAAATTTATTACAAAGTATTTGTGCAAAAGATGGAAATACATTTAATACATGGTATTCTCCTGAAAATACTCAAACAAAACCAGGATCATGTGGTATATGGCAAATTGTAAGAGCAATGTATCGATTAAAAGGTATTCCAAAAGAAAATATGCCATCAACAGAAGAGAATATTCAAAACTATGGAAAATGCATTTTTGATGAAATGAAAACGAAATGTCTTTTACCTATATTTAATGATGATAATAATTCAATATATAAAATAGCAGATGCTTTGAGTCAATGTACTATTTCAAAATGTAATCTTTCATTAAAACCATTTGTAACATATCAATATTGTTTACAAAATAATAAAATTGTTGGAAAAAGATTATTTGCAAAAGTTTCTTTAGATAGTATTACAATGGAAAATATAGTAATCGATTCACTTCATAATAAAAAAGTATTTATAGATTTATTCCAAAAAAAAATAATATGGAATAATATTATTGATAAACATAAAATAGGATTATATGGACAGTTTTATTTTAAAATAAAAGATTATAATTTATATTATATAGAAAAAAGAGACGAAAAATCACCACCATATTGGAACCCTTCTTTTTATAATATAAGTCAAATGACAAATTCACAATTTAATCAAAAACATTATGTTTTAAAAGAAGAAGAACAAGAAGAACAATAATAATATATTATATTATATTATAATAAATAATTCTAAATGTTTTTAAAAAAATACAAATATACATTGAAAAAAAAAGGAGGTGCTCCTAAATGTAAAGGAGTAGGCTGTTCTCAGGATGCTCATATTCGTAATTATGGATTTTGTACTACACATCGAAAACTTAGTAAAAAACAACTCTTTATTTCGACTAACCAGGCCCGCACATGTAAAAAATGTACTCTTCCAATCGTTCCTGGTAATTTTGGTTTTTGTTCTATTCTATTTATCATAAAGAGCCAATTAAATATACATATCATGAAGATAAATATAAGTATATAACTATATAACAATGCATACTCATTTTACGTCTGGAGCTATAAATAAGGAGTCTTCATTATATGAATGTCCAAATGAAGCATCAAAGAATAATAACTATATGTGTCCATATTGTAAAAATGATGTTATCTTAAGAAAAGGACATATCAGAAAGCATCATTTTGCACATAAATCTGAGAATAATACATGTAAATATTATACGAAGCCAACGAAACAACATATGATTGATGATGTTAAAAATATTATTCAATCAAATTTCAATAATAATAATCAAATTTTGATTGAATCGAAGTGCGAATATACTAAAAAATATGAGCGCCCTTGTCTTGAAATTATTAATAAATATATCAAGAAGACTGATACAATAACATGTGAAATTAATTTTGATTTTATATATAATGATTATGATAATAAAGCAGATATTGCTTTTATTGAAAATGGTAATATTAAGTATATTATTGAATGTTTCATAGAAGATAATGATGATTCTGGTGTTCAATTTTCGAAAGCCTTTAATCGTCCTGAACCATGGTTTAAATTGGATGTTAAAGATTTTTTAGAACAATATAGTAAAATCAATAATGATGCACAAGATACATCTGAAGATACATCTGAATATACATCTGAAGATACATCTGAAGAT
>Ga0209631_10001938_pt1 | contig 25430 bp, 32 predicted proteins | sample COG_08_FD_184752 | JGI IMG/M metagenome (GOLD analysis project Ga0209631, IMG submission 184752) | Pelagic Microbial community sample from North Sea - COGITO 998_met_08 (SPAdes) (version 2) | ecosystem: Environmental > Aquatic > Marine > Neritic zone/Coastal water | place: Helgoland, sampling... | reverse complement strand
AATTTTTCTTATTCTAAAAAGAGAGGTAAATAGTTGAGCGTATTTTCTATTTTTTGCTATAATTAAAATTCCTGAGGTATTTTTATCTATTCTATGAACTACATAGGGAGTTAAATTTTCAAAATATTTAGTATTTTTAATTATATCTATTAAGTTTTTAAAAGAGTTAGTGCCAGATTGAACTGGTAAACCTGTCGGTTTATTTACTACTATAAAATTTTCATTATCTTCTATTACATAATCATCGTATTTACTTATTTCATTTTTTTTAGGTTTATATTTTACTTTAATTTCTTTGCTTATAGGTTTAAATTTTGAAATATCGTAAATTTCTATTAAATCTCCATTTTGTAATCTGTATGAAGATTTAGTTTTCTTTTTATTAACTTTAATTTTATTTTGTCTGATGATTTTTTCTACTAAAGAATGAGGTACACTAATAACTTTTTGCACAAACCATTTATCAAGTCTTGTGTTATGATAATTATCATCCACAATAAAAAATTTGGGCATTTAAACTTAAATTATTTTTTAGCTATTTTTGGCTCTGTTATGATTTCTTCAGACTTATTTTTAGTCTCTTTTTTTTTTGGTTTATCGACTTTTTTTGCTTCAGGATTTCTGTCTACTAACTCAATAACTGCCATAGGCGCGTCATCCCCTGTTCTAAATCCTGCTTTTAAAACTCTTGAGTAACCACCTTTTCTTGAACTGTATCTCTTTGATAATTCATCAAATACTTTGATTACTGATTTCTTATCTTGTAATTTTGAGAATAATCTTTTTTTATTACTTAAGATGTTTTTTTTACCGATAGTTATAACTTTATCTATTTGAGGTTTTAGTTCTTTAGCCTTTGGCAATGTAGTGATTATTTGTTCATATTTTATTAGTGAATTTAACATGTTTTTAAATAAAGCCTTACGATGCTCACTTGTTTTATTTAATTTTCTGTACCCTATACCGTGTCTCATTAGTAGTTATTTTCTTCTAATTTTTTTGATAATTCAGCAATATTATCAGGAGGCCAATTAGGTATCTCCATACCCAAATATAATGACATTGTATTTAAAACTTCTTTAATTTCATTCAGAGATTTTCTACCAAAGTTTGGGGTTCTAAGCATTTCTGGTTCAGTTTTTTGAACTAAATCACCTATATAAATTATGTTGTCATTTTTCAAACAATTCATTGATCTTACTGATAACTCAAGCTCTTCTACTCTTTTTAATAAATTTCTATTAAACTCGGGTTCTGAAGTTTTAATTTCTTGAACAACCTCTTTCGGATCATCGAAATTAACAAACATTGACAACTGATCTTGAAAAATTCTAGCTGAGTATGCTATTGCATCTTCTGCGTCAACGGTTCCGTTAGTTTCAACTGACATGATTAATTTATCATAGTCTAATGCGCTACCTGCTCTGGTGTTTTCAATGGAAAAAGAAACTTTTTTAACTGGACTGAACAACGAGTCTATTGCAATTAAACCAAGTGGACTATCTTCTGACTTATTTTTTGGAGCAGGAACATAACCTTTTCCTGTACTTACCATCAATTCCATATGAAATTGAGTTTTTTCATCAAGATTACAAATTGTTTGCTCAGGATTTAAAATCTCTATTTCAGGTACAAGAGTTATATCTTTAGCTTTTACTTCTTTTGGACCTTTTATGTCTAATATAATTTTCTTTGGACTTAAAGACGACGATTTAATAGCTAAATTTTTTACATTTAAAACAATATCAGTAACATCTTCACTTACACCTTTAATTGAAGAAAACTCGTGAAGAACTCCATCAATTTGAATAGCTGTTACTGCTGCTCCTTGAATAGAAGATAATAATATTCTTCTTAATGAATTTCCTATAGTTTGACCAAAACCTTTTTCTAAAGGTTCGGCAATAACTTTAGCAATAGTTTTATCCTCATTGCTTGTGATGTCTAACTTATTGGGTTTTATAAGTGCTTTCCAATTTTTATCTATTACATTTGATGTTGCTTGCATTATACTCTCCTTCTTTTTGGTGGCCTTGCACCATTGTGTGGCATAGGTGTGGTGTCTTTAATTGATAAAATTTTGAATCCAATTGATTGTAAAGATCTTAAGGCTGTTTCTCTTCCAGAACCAGGTCCTTTTACTTGAACAGTTAGAGTTCTTAAGCCTTGTTCAAAAGCTTTAGAACCTGCATCGTCAGCAGCAACTTGAGCTGCGTAAGGTGTAGATTTTCTTGAACCTTTAAACCCTTTTGCTCCAGCTGAAGACCATGAAATTACGTTCCCGTTCTCATCAGCTATTGAAATTATTGTATTATTAAAAGTTGAATAAACATAAGCAATTCCAGAGCTGATATTTTTATTTACTTTTTTCTTTTTTTTAAAAGAACTAGTTTTTTTTATATCAATTTTTTTTGCTAATTCTTTACTTTCTGTCTTAACGTTCTTTTTATTCATTTATTTATTTTTTAAGAGGAGTTAGTTTTTTTCCTGCGATAGCAATTGCTTTACCTTTTCTAGTTCTTGCATTGCACTGAGTTCTTTGGCCTCTCACAGGTAATTTTTTTTTATGTCTCGATCCTCTATAACAGGCAAGATCTACCAATCTTTTAATATTCACTGAAACTTCTCTTCTAAGGTCTCCTTCTACCTTATGATTAGCATCTATAAATTCTCTTATTTTTAAAACTTGTTCTTCTGAAAGTTCATTAACTCTTTTTGAGGAAGAAATATTAAGCTTTTCACAAATTTTTTTTGAAGAGTGTAATCCAATTCCATGTATATAAGTTAGGGCGATACTAACAACTTTGTTTTGTGGGATATTTATCCCTGCGATACGTGCCATAAATTAATGAGTTTTTGTTTTCTTGCGTATTTATATTGTCTAATATCTTAAAGTCAACCCTTGATACTCTCCAATAAAGCGCTAATTTCATTGTTAATTTCAGAAATTGAGGCCTCACCGTTAACTATCTTTAGCAAATCATATTTTTTATAAAAATCAATAACAGGTTCAATTTTTTTTTCATAAGTTTGGTATCTAGCAACCGCTACATCTAAAGTGTCATCAGATCTTTTTTGTAAAAATTTTGAGGCACAACACTCTGAATTAATAGGTGGTGGGTTAAAAAATTCATTGTAAATTTTTCCACAAATAGAGCAAACTGATCTTCCTAAAATTCTTTTTTTTATTATATCTAAAGAAACAGATAATTTTAATACAAGATCAATTTTTTGTTTATATCTTTTTAAAATAGCATTTAAATTTTCTGCTTGTAATATATTTCTAGGAAATCCGTCAAAAATAAGTCTATTCATAAATTCATTTTTTGAAACAAACTCCTCTATCAGGTTACTTACAATTGTATCTGAAACAAGTTGACCAGAATTCATTATACTAGAAATTTTTAAACCTAATTTAGTTTTATTTTTAATTTCATTACGTAAAAGCTCCCCAGTAGAAAGCTGGTGTAATTTATATTTGCTTACAATAAAGTTTGACTGAGTTCCCTTACCGGCTCCTGGTGGTCCAAAGATAACTATATTCATTAATTGTTAATTATTTACCGAATTTAGTCTTTTTTATTAATGACTCGTACTGAGAGCTCATTAATCGTGTTTGTACTTGTGTAACAGTATCCATTGCGACAACTACTACTATTAATATAGAGGTTCCCCCTAAATAAAATGGTATTGGATATTTAGCAATTAAAAACTCAGGCATTAAACACACAAATGTTAAATACATTGATCCAACAGTTGTGAGTCTTATTAAAATTGAGTCAATGTATTCTGCAGTTCTCTCTCCAGGTCTTATACCAGGTATATATCCTCCATATTTTCTCAAATTTTCGGCTGTTTCTTTAGGATTAAAAACAATAGATGTGTAAAAAAAAGAAAAGAAAATTATTCCTGATGCATAAAGCAACATATAAAGTGGCTGGCCCTGTGTAAACATTGAGGATATTTTTAAAAATGTATCGGACTCTGCAAAACCAAAATTTGAAATAGTAATTGGTAAAAGCAACAATGCCGAAGCGAAAATTGCAGGTATTACTCCTGCTGTATTTATTTTTAAAGGAAGATGTGATGACTCTCCTCCATACATTTTATTTCCTACTTGTCTTCTGGGGTAATTAATTAAAATTTTTCTCATAGCTCTTTCAAAAAAGACAATGAAGAAAACAGTTAAAATAACTAAAACAAAAATTCCAACAATCATCAACGCTGACAAAGCACCAGTTCTTCCTAGTTCAAAAGTTGATGCTAAAGCTCTAGGTATTTCAGCAACAATGCCTGAAAATATTATTAATGAGATACCATTGCCAACCCCTCTTAATGTTATTTGTTCGCCTAACCACATTAAAAAAGTAGTTCCTGCCACAAGAGAGATGGTAGTTATAATTCTAAAAGACATACCTGGTTCTATAACTAAATTTCCTGCATTTTCTAAGCCAACTGAAACTCCGTAACCTTGTAAACAAGCTATTAAAACTGTTCCATATCTAGTGATTTGTGTAATCTTTTTTCTTCCTATTTCACCTTGTTCTTTTAAATTTTTAAAATAGTCAGAAACTCCAGTGAGCAACTGAACTATAATCGAGGATGAAATATAGGGCATAATACCTAAAGCAAAAATAGCCATTCTAGTTACAGCTCCACCAGAAAACATATTAAACATTCCTAACAAACCTTTTTGGCTAGAGGCCATAATTTCTTTTAGAGCCAAAGGATCAATTCCAGCTAAAGGTACATAAGTTCCTAGACGGTAAATAATTAATAATAAAATTGTAAATAAAATTCTATTTTTCAAGTCCTTAGCTTGACTAAAAGCACCAGCGGTATTTATTGTTTCACTTGACATAATTTATTTTTTTTTAATTATGCTTATTTTACCACCAGCTTTCTCAATTTTAGATAATGCTTGTTTTGAGGCAAAGTGTGCTGAAATTTCTATATTTTTTTTTATTTCTCCTGATCCTAAGATTTTTAATTTTAAGAATTTTTTATTTATTAATTTTTTTTCTTTTAAGATCTTTAAATCTAATGAGTTTAAAATTTCATTTTTTTTCTTATCTAAAATATTTTGAATTTTTGATAGGTTTAGAATAGCAATATTGTTTTTATTTAAAGATTTAAAACCTCTTTTAGGAAGTCTCCTATATAAAGGCATTTGTCCTCCTTCAAAACTTTTTATCGATACACCAGATCTAGATTTTTGACCTTTATGTCCTCGAGAAGAAGTTTTGCCTTTACCAGATCCTATTCCTCTACCAACTCTAATTTTCTTTTTATTACTTTTAGGTAAACTATTTAGTTCCATTATTTCGCCTCTCTTTTTAAGATTATCTCTGAGATTTTTTTTCCTCTTATGGCTGATAAAATTTTTGGAGAATTTTGAGATTTTAAACCATTAACACAAGCTTTTAATACATTGTGTGGATTTGCCGAACCCAATGATTTCGCAACGATGTCTTGTATGCCTAATACTTCACAAACAGATCTTATTGGTCCACCAGCAATTATCCCGGTACCAGCTGGCGCTGTTCTTAAAAAAACTTTTCCAGAACCATTTTTGCCTTTTACATCATGATGTAAAGTTCTTCCATCTTTTAAAGGTATTTTAATTAAGTTTCTTTTAGCATCTTCCGTGGCTTTTTTGATTGCATCTGGAACTTGTTTAGATTTACCTTGTCCTATTCCTACAGAGCCTTTTTGATTACCAACAACAACTAAAGCTGCGAAACCAAATCTTCTTCCGCCTTTAACAACTTTAGTTATCCTGTTTATTGCTACAAGTTTTTCTTTTATATCGCTTTCGATTTTTTTATTATCTACCATATTAAAATTTTAAACCATTTTTTCTTAAAGTATCAGCAAAAATTTTTATCCTTCCATGATACTTGTATTCACCTCTATCAAAATAAACTTTATTGATTTTTTTTTCTATAGCTCTTTTGGCTAAAATTTCTCCTATCAAACTTGATTTTTCAATTTTTTTAATTTTTTTATTTTTTATATCTTTTTCAATAGATGAAGCTGAAACTAATGTTTTTTTTTGCACATCATCTATAATTTGTGCAGATAAGTTTTTTAATGACTTAGACACTGATATTCTATATCTGTTAACATTAACCTTCTTAAGTTTTTTTCTATTTCTTAATCTTCTTTTTATTTTACTGTTAACTTTTTTCATTATTTCTTTTTACCTTCTTTTCTTAGTATAAATTGTCCTCGTTCTTTAATACCTTTCGCCTTGTAAGGTTCTACTGGTTTTAAATTTTTTAAATCTGCAGCAATTTTTGAAACTAGTTCCTTATCTACACCATTTATTTTTATTATAGTTTGTTTTTCAACTGTTAATTTTATTTCTTTTGGAATTTTAAAATTTATATCATGACTAAATCCCAGTTGAAGATTTAATATTTCACCTTTTAAATTTGCTCTAAAACCTACCCCACTAAGTTCTAATACTTTTTCATGGCCCGTAGATACTCCAGTTACAGCGTTGTTAATTAAACTTCTGTATGTGCCCCACATAATTGAAGTTTTTTTGTCAATTTTTTTATTTAAAGGTAGTAATTGAAATTCGCTATCTTGTAAATTAGAAGAGAATATCTTGTCATTTATTGTCAATTTCTTTGTTCCTTTAGGACCTGAAATTGTTAAATTAGCACCTTCAATTTTTATTGAAGATTCTTTTGGAATTAAAATATTTTTTTTACCAATTTTTGACATTAAAACACCCTACAAATTATTTCCCCGCCAACATTATTTTCTCTTGCTTCTGTATCACTCATTACACCTTTTGGTGTTGATAAAATAGCTAATCCTAATCCATTCATTACTTTAGGTATACTTGTAGCCCGTGAATAAACTCTTCGTCCCGGTTTAGAAATTCTCTTAATTTCTTTTATAACTGGATCACCTTCATAATATTTTAGTGAAATCTTTAAGCTCGTTTTATTATTTTCAGTTTTTTCAATAAAATAATCTTTAATATAACCTTCATTTTTAAGTATTTCTAAAATATTCTTTCTAAAATTTGATGAGGGTATCTCAACTGAATTTAATGATCTCATTTGACCATTTCTAATTCTAGAAAACATATCACCAATCGGATCTGTAAATGCCATTTTCCTCCTACCAACTTGATTTAGTTATTCCAGGAATTTTACCATCTGACGCCATGTCCCTAAGTGCAATTCTGGATATTTTTAATTTTCTATAAACTCCGTGCGGTCTTCCTGAAATTTCGCATCTATTTCTAATTCTAATTTTTGCAGAATTTTTAGGAAGTTTATTAAGTTTTAATTGAGCTTCAAATCTCTCTGATAATTCTAATTTTCTGTTATTTATAATTTTTTTCAAAGCAGCTCTTTTTTTTGCGAATTTTTTTACTAATTTAATTCTTTTTAAATTTTTTTGTACCGCACTAGTTTTAGCCATATCTATCCTTAATTTTTATTATTGTTTAATGGGAAATTGAATTCTTTTAACAATTCTAAAGCCCCTTGTTTGTTTTCGCTTGATGTAACTATTGTTATATCTAAACCTCTGATTTTATCTACTTTATCAAAATTTACTTCAGGAAATACTATGTGTTCTTTAATTCCAAAGGAAAAATTATTTGAGCTATCTATTCCTTTAATAGAAAGACCTCTAAAGTCTTTAATTCTAGGCAAAGCTATATTAACTAATCTATCGATAAATTCGTACATTTTTTGAGATCTTAATGTAACTTTTACACCAGCATTTGAACCTTTTCTTGTTTTAAAGTTAGAGATCGATTTTTTAAATTTTGTAGTAACTGGTTTTTGTCCTGATATTAAGGCCATATCATCTACACAAGCTTTAAGTTTTTTTCCATCAGATGCATCTTCACCTAACCCCATATTTAAAATAATTTTTTCAAGTCTTGGAACTTTATGTCTATTTGTTAAAGAAAGTTTGCTCATGAGTTTAGCAACAATTTCTTTTTCGTATGTAATTTTTAATCTTGGCATTATTTTTTATCAGCTACTTTCTTTGTTTCTTTTAATGAGTCAATATTTTTTACATTTGATTGATGGATAAAACTTTCTTTTGATACAATTCCACCCTTATTTTCTTTTGTAGGCTTAGTGTGCCTCTTAATCATGTTGATTGATTTAACTTTAATTTTTTGTAGTTTTCTATTAATTTCCAATATTTCGCCAGTTTTACCTTTATCTTTACCAGCAATAATTTTTACTTGAATTCCCTTTTTTAACATCATTTTAAAGTACCTCCGGTGCTAGAGAAATAATTTTTGTATGACCTCTAGATCTTAATTCTCTTGTAACGGGACCAAATATACGAGTTCCTATTGGCTCTCCTTTATCGTCTGTAAGTACAACTGCATTTTTATCAAATTGAACTTTAGAACCATCGTCTCTATAAATTCCTTTTCTTGTTCGAACTACAACAGCTTTATGGACAGCACCTTTTTTAACTTTACCTTTTGGTATCGCGTCTTTAACACTTATAACAATTATGTCTCCAACTGATGCATATCTTCTTTTAGAGCCACCTAAAACTTTTATGCATTCAACTCTTTTGGCACCTGTATTGTCAGCAACTGTAAGTTCTGTTTGTATTTGAATCATTATTCTATTACCTGCCAAGTTTTCTTTTTAGAGTGCGGTTTACACTCAATAATCGTTACTTTTTCACCCTCTTTAAATTTATTCATTTCATCATGAGCATGGTATTTTTTTGATCTTTTAATTACCTTTTCATAAAAAGGATGTTTAAATTTTCTTGTAACTTCCACAACTATAGTCTTGTTGTTTTTCGCGCTGGTTACTGTTCCTTTCAAAACTTTTTTTGTCATTTTGTATTCTTTATCGTTGTGTATAGTCTTGCTATACTTTTTTTAATTTCATTATATTGAGCTGGATTATTAATTTGATTGTTCACTTTCTTAAATCTAATATTAAATAAATCTTTTTTCAGAGTTATAATTTTTTTCTCCGCCTGATCTTTAGTTAATTTTTTATCTTCTTTTTTTTTTGCCATTATCTTTTCACAAATTTTGTTTTTATAGGTAATTTGGCTGAAGCCTTATATAGAGCTTCTCTAGCTATTTCCTCGCTTACACCATCTATCTCAAAAATAATTCTACCTGGTTTTACTCTACAAGCATAATATTCTGGTGATCCTTTACCTTTTCCCATTCTTACTTCAGTAGGTTTTTTTGAAACCGGAATATTTGGAAAAATTCTTGTCCAAACTTTACCTGTCCTCTTCATATATCTTGTTAATGCAACTCTAGCTGCTTCAATTTGTTTACCTATAATTCGTTCTGGCTGCATTGCTTTTAGTCCAAATTGCCCATAGTTTAGATTTACTGCTCTAGAAGCATTTCCGTGAATTCTTCCTTTAAAAGCTTTTCTATATTTAGTTCTGACTGGCTGTAGCATTCTTCACCCTTTCTTTTTTTTCTTTTTCGACATCTTTAGCCATTAGTTCACCTTTATAAATCCAAACCTTAACACCGATTATTCCATATGTAGTTAAAGCTTCAGCAAAGCCATAATCAATTTCAGCTCTAAGTGTATGTGCCGGTATACTTCCTTCACGTAACCATTCTGTTCTTGCTATTTCGTTTCCTGCTAATCTACCACTTAACATTACTTTAATGCCTTTGGCATTTAATCTCATTGCCGATTGCATGGCTCTTTTCATGGCTCTTCTATAGGCAATTCGTTTAACTAATTGCTGTGCGATATTTTCAGCTACTAGGTTAGAATTTAGTTCAGGTTTTTTAATTTCTTTAATATTAACAGTTACGTCGCTATCAGTAATCTTTATTATATTTTTTTTAATTTTTTCTATGTCAGCGCCTTTTTTTCCTATAACAAAACCAGGTCTTGAAGTATGTATCGAAACTGTACATTTTTTTGAAGAACGTTCAATAATTATTTCTGATACACCCGAGTTAGTTATGTTTTTTTTAATGTAATTTCTAATTTTAAAATCTTCTATTAAAAATCTACCAAAATCTTTTTTCTTAGCAAACCAAGTTGAGTCCCAGCTTCTATTAATTCCAAGTCTAAAACCAATAGGATTTATTTTTTGTCCCATTATTTACTCACCTTCTTTTCTTTTTTTTCTTCTAAAACAATTGTAATTCTACTGAATGGCTTCTTAATTGGACTTGCTCTACCTTTTGCTCTAGGTCTAAATCTTTTCATAACTAAAGATTTACCAACATAAGCTTCTTTGACAAACAAATTATCTATATCAAATTGATAGTTATTTTCTGCGTTTGATATAGCGGATTTAACTGTTTTACTTACATCTTTGGCTATTCTTTTTCTTGAAAATTCTAAATCTCTAAGTGCAGCATCAGCTTTTTTTCCTTTTATAAAATTGCACACAAGAGAAAGTTTCCTTGGACTTGTTCTTACATTTTTATTTATAGCTTTTACTAGAGAATTATTTTTTTCCATTATTTTTTATCTCCCGCGGGTTTTGCTGTTGGGGCTGCTGCTTTTTTATCTGCTGGTGTGTGTCCTTTAAAAGTTCTGGTAGGGGCAAACTCACCTAATTTATGACCGACCATTTCTTCGGACACCGTAATTGGTATAAAAGATTTACCATTGTGAATCATAAAGCTGTGACCTATAAAATCGGGGATTATTGTCGAATGCCTTGACCAAGTTTTAATTGGTTTTTTATTAGGTTCATTTTTAAGTTTGTCAATTTTTTTTAACAAACTCGGGTGAACAAAAGGTCCTTTCCAAACAGATCTAGCCATTATCTTTTTCTTTTCTTTCTTCTAGTTATAATAAGTTTATCACTTCTTTTAGGTCTTCTAGTTTTTAATCCTTTAGCAGACTGTCCCCATGGAGATACTGGACTTCTTCCACCTGAAGTTTTACCCTCACCACCACCATGCGGGTGATCGACTGGGTTCATTGCAACACCTCGTGTTTGAGGTCTTTTACCTCTCCATCTGTTTCTACCTGCTTTACCAATTTTAATATTTTTTTGATCTGGATTTGAAACTGTGCCAATTGTTCCTACACAAGTACTGTTCACTTTTCTAGTTTCACCAGATGATAATTTTAATATTGCATAATCTCCATCATATCCAGATAATGTTATAGATGAACCTGCAGATCTAGCTAGTTTACCTCCATTGCCAGGTATTAATTCTACATTGTGAATAGCTGTACCTGGTGGAATATCTTTTAATTCTAATGAGTTACCAGTTTTTATTTCAACATTTTTACCAGCTTCTACTGTATCACCTATTTTTAATCCTTGAGGTGAAATTATGTAAGTTTTTTCTTTATCTTCATATGCAATTAAAGCTATATAGGCAGTTCTATTAGGATCGTATTCAATTCTTTCAACAGTTGCCTTCATATTTTTCTTTTTTCTAAAAAAATCTATAATTCTAAATTTATGTTTCGAGCCACCACCCATATGTCTCGAGGTAATTCGACCAGCATTATTTCTTCCACCAGTAACATGTTGTCCTCTTGTCAAAGGTTTGTAAGATGAACCTTTCCATAAGAGGCTTTTATCAATAACAACAGTGCCTCTCGTTGACTTTGTGTATGGTTTAAAAGTTTTTAATGCCATAGGTTAAATTCCTGTTGTTAAGTCTATGCTTTGACCTTTTTTAAGAGTGATTATCGCTTTTTTATAACCACTTTTGATTGATTTTTTTCCTTGTTTCATTTTAAGTTTTGATTTTTGATTAATAATATTTATCTTAATTACATTTACCTTAAATAATTTTTCTATATTTTTTTTGATAGTTTTTTTATTTGCTTTTTCGTGAACTTTAAAAACTGTTTTATTTTGTTCAGATAAAATTGTAGCTTTTTCGGTAATAATTGGACTTCTAATTGAGTCTATATAATTAATTTTTTTCACTTAAGACCCTCTCTTCTATTTTTTTTAATGAACTTCTAGTCATTAAAATGTTTTTATATTTAAACATGTCATAAATATTAGCACCTTCATCTTTAATAAGTTTTACGTTTTTGATATTTCGAGCAGATTTATTAATATTTTTCATAGAGTCATTATCAGAAATTATTAAAACATTGGCTAATTTATTTTTTTCCAAAAATATATTAAATTCTTTTGTTTTTTTTATTTCTTTTTTTACATCAGCAAAAATGTGTAAATTTTTGTCTAAATTCTTTTTTGATAATGTTTGAGCCAGTGCAAGCTTTCTAACTTTTTTATTAATTTTTTTAATTTTATATACAGCACCTTTAGGTCCATGTGCTATACCACCTCCAATAAATAATGGAGCTTTTTTACTAGCATGTCTTGCACCACCACTTCCTTTTTGTGCAACTATTTTTTTTGTAGATCCTTTAATTTCATTTCTTTGTTTTGTTTTTGCTGTTCTTGGCTTTGCGTGATTAAGTTGCCAATCTATAACAAATTTAATTAATTTGTGATTAACTTTTAATTTTACGAGTTTATCAGAAACTTCAATTGAGTCAGTTTTTGAGCCATCAATATTTAAAATTTGGAATTTCATCTATTTCTTTCCTTTTTTAGACTCCGCAGCTTTAACTTTTGCTTCGTGTTTTTCTTTAATAGTTTTTCTTGTTACATTTTTTACTGACTCTCTAAGTAATACAGTAGAATTTTTTGAACCCGGTATTGAACCTTTTAGGTATAATAAATTATTTTCTAAATCTGATTTAACTACTTCTAAATTTAACATGGTTCTTAATTTATCGCCCATGTGCCCAGCCATTTTTTTACCTTTAAAAACTTTTCCTGGATCTTGTCTTTGTCCTGTTGAGCCGTGAGACCTATGAGAAACTGAAACACCGTGTGAAGCTCTTAGACCGCCAAAATTCCACCTTTTCATAACACCTGCAAAACCCTTACCTATTGTCTTAGATCTGACATCCAAAAATTTTTTATCCTTAAAAATTTCCAAACCTAACTCGTTACCTTCTTTAAATTCTTCTTCATTCTTAACTCTAAATTCTTTAAGTATCTTTTTAGGCTCAGTTTTTTTTTTAGCAAAGTAACCCTTCATTTGTTTAGTTAATTTTGAGTTTTTAAGTTTAAAAAAACCTAGTTTGACTGCGCTATAACCTCTTTTATCTTTAGATATGACGTCTAATACTCTACCTTTTTCTACTTTTATAACTGTTACTGGAACAGATTGACCGCTTTCCATAAATTCTCTGGTCATTCCTATTTTTGTTCCTATTAATCCAATGCTCATAAATTTATATCTTTATTTCAATATCTACACCTGATGCCAAATCCAATTTCATTAAAGCTTCCACTGTTTGCGGTGTTGGTTCTATTATGTCTATTAATCTTTTGTGTGTTCTTGATTCAAATTGTTCTCTACTCTTTTTATCAATATGTGGTGATCTTAAAACCGTGTATCTTTCTATTCTTGTTGGAAGAGGTATTGGTCCTTTAACCTGAGCTCCTGTTCTTTTAGCTGTATTAACAATCTCCTCAGTAGAAAGATCAAGGATCTTATTGTCATAAGCTTTAAGATGTATTCTAATATTTTGATTTTCCATAAACTAAGCTAATTTCTTTGTTACTTCGTCTTGAACATTTTGAGGAACTTTGTCGTAATGACTAAATTGCATTGTATACTGGGCTCTACCTTGTGTAGATGATCTTAAATTATTTATATATCCAAACATATTTGCCAAAGGGACGGTAGCGTTAATTGCTGTAGCATTACCTCTTGCTTCAGTTGAAGCTACTTGACCACGTCTACTATTTAAATCACCAATTACATCCCCCATAAAATCTTCTGGTGTTACAACTTCAACTTTCATTATGGGTTCTAAAAGTTTCAAAGTAGCTTTTGTACAAGCTTCTCTGAAACACATTCTTGATGCAATTTCAAAAGCTAAAACGCTTGAGTCGACATCATGATGTAAGCCATCTAAAATTGTAACTTTATAATCTATCACTGGAAATCCAGCTAATATTCCGCTTTCTGCTACACTCAAAACCCCTTTTTCTACACCAGGAATAAATTCTTTAGGTATTGCACCACCTTTAATTTTGTTTTCTACTTCTCTTCCTTTGCCAGGCTCTAATGGCTCTACGCTTAATGTAACTTTTGCAAATTGCCCTGAACCACCACTTTGTTTTTTGTGAATATATGTAACTTCTGTAGAACCCAAAATTGTTTCTCTATAAGCAACTTGTGGTGCTCCAACGTTTGCTTCAACTTTAAACTCCCTTTTCATTCTATCAACAATTATATCAAGGTGCAGTTCACCCATGCCTTTGATGATAGTTTGACCGGACTCCTCATCTGAAGTAACTCTAAATGATGGGTCTTCTTTGGCTAACCTACTTAAAGCTTCACCCATTTTTTCTTGGTCAGCTTTTGTTTTGGGCTCAACTGCAATTTCTATTACTGGATCTGGAAATTCCATTGGTTCTAGTAAAATTGGATTGCTCTCACTACATAAAGTGTGACCTGTGATAGTATGTTTTAATCCTGCTAAAGCAACTATGTCGCCTGTGGTTGCCTCTTTAATATCTTCTCTGCTGTTGGCGTGCATTAAAAGCATTCTCCCAACTCTTTCTGTTTTTTCTTTTGATGAATTATATGATGAAGTTCCAGCTTGTATTTTACCTGAATAAATTCTTATAAATGTTAATGAACCAACAAAAGGATCATTAGCAACTTTAAAAGCTAAAGCTGAAAATGGTTCGTTGTCATCAAATTTCATATCCAATTTATCTTCAGAATTAAGTTTTGTAGCTTCTATAGATCCTATATCTTTTGGACTTGGGAGGTAATCAATCACTGCATCTAACAATGGTTGAACGCCTTTATTTTTAAAAGCCGATCCAGTAGTGATAGGTACGAAATTAAATCCTAAAGTACCTTTTCTTACACATTTAATTAAATCACTCTCTGAAGGTTCTTTACCTTCTAAATAGGACTCCATTAATTTTTCATCTTCTTCAACAGCTGCTTCGACTAATTCTTTTCTATACACATTTGCTTTTTCCTTTAGATCTTCTGGAATATCCACAATATCAAATTTAGCTCCTAAATCTTCATTCTGCCAGATAATTGCTTTCATTCTAACTAGATCAACAACACCTTTTAAGTCAGCTTCTGAGCCAACTGGTAGCTGTAACACTAGAGGTTTACAACCAAGCCTATCTTTAATCATGTCCACGCAGCGATAAAAATCAGCTCCCGTACGATCAAGCTTGTTCACAAAACATATTCTTGGGACTTTATATTTATCAGCTTGTCTCCAAACTGTTTCAGATTGTGGTTCAACACCTGCAACACCATCAAATACACACACAGCTCCATCTAAAACTTTTAATGACCTCTCAACTTCAATAGTAAAATCAACGTGTCCAGGAGTATCTATAATGTTAATTCTATGATCTCTCCAAAAACAAGTAGTAGCAGCAGAAGTAATCGTAATACCTCTTTCTTGTTCTTGTTCCATCCAATCCATAGTAGCGGCACCGTCATGTACTTCACCAATTTTGTGACTTTTACCGGTATAATATAGAACTCTTTCTGTAGTTGTTGTTTTGCCGGCATCGATGTGTGCCATAATTCCAATGTTTCTATATTTATCTAAAGTATATTTTGCCATAAATTTTTTACCATCTAAAATGTGCAAAAGCTTTATTAGACTCTGCCATTTTATGTGTATCTTCTCTTTTTTTTATTGCTGATCCTTTATTTTGAGACGCATCCATAATCTCAGCATAAAGCTTTTCAGCCATTGTTTTGTTTTTTCTTTTTCTTGTGGCGTCCATTAACCATCTTAAAGCCAAAGCTTGACCTCTTTTAGCTTTCACTTCAACTGGTACCTGATAAGTAGCTCCACCAACTCTTCTAGATCTACATTCTATGTTGGGCTTAACGTTAGTTATTGCTGAATTAAAAATTTTTAAAGGATCTTCATTATTTTTTGATTTAATTTTATCTAAAGCACCATAAAGAATTTTTTCTGCTGTTGATCTTTTTCCATCATACATAATTGAATTAATAAACTTAGAAATAACCTCAGAATGAAATTTTGGATCAGGATAAACTTTTCTTACAGGTGCTTTTCTTTTTCTAGACATAGGTTATTTTGGTTTTTTTGTTCCGTATAGTGATCTTCTTTTTTTTCTATTTGCTACCCCTTGTGTATCTAGATTTCCTCTTAAGATGTGATAACGAACTCCAGGTAAATCTTTTACCCTTCCACCTCTTAATAAAACCACCGAGTGTTCTTGCAAATTATGACCTTCACCGGGAATATAAGCTGTTACTTCAAAGCCATTTGATAATCTCACTCTAGCAACTTTTCGTAATGCAGAGTTTGGTTTTTTTGGAGTTGTTGTATAAACTTTAACGCAGACACCTCTTTTTAAAGGTTGCTTTTCTAAAGCTGGAACTTTATTTCTAGCAATAGGTTTGACTCTACTTTTTTTTATCAACTGATTAATAGTTGGCATAATAATATTTTGAAGTTGAAATAAGGAAACCTTTATTAAATATATTGTTAGTGTTTAAGGTTATAAACTACCTTACTTCTAACATTCAAAATTTGCCGTAAATTAACATTGAATTTACAAAAGTCAATATTTAAGCGAACTTAAGTTATTTTTAAACCGTTTGTTCTGCCTCTAATTTAGCTGATTCTAGCTCTTGTTTTTTTAGTTCTTCTATCCTAGCTTTATCTTGATTTCTTGCTTGCTTGTCCCAGTCAATTTTTGACAAACCAGTACCTGCTGGGACTAACCTTCCAACGATAACATTTTCTTTTAAACCTTCTAAAGAGTCTACTTTTCCTTTAATTGACGCATCAGTTAAAACCCTAGTTGTTTCTTGAAATGAAGCAGCTGAGATAAATGAATTTGTTTGTAGAGAAGCTTTAGTTATTCCAAGTAATATTCTTTCGAATATAGCTGGTTTCTTTTTTGCCTCTCTTAGTTTATCGTTAATATTGTTTATATCTAATAAATCAATAATTTCTCCCGTTAATAACTCAGAGTCACCAGGGTCTTTAATTTCCACTCTTTTTAACATTTGTCTAACAATGGTTTCTATATGTTTGTCATTAATAACAACACCTTGTAATCTATAAACCTCTTGAACTTCTGTTACAAAATACTCTGTAAGTTTTTCAACACCCAAAACTCTTAAAATGTCATGTGGTGCTGGACTTCCATCTAAGAGATATTCACCTTTTTTAATTTTTTCACCCTGATTAAAATTAACATGTTTTCCTTTTGGAATTAAATAATTTGAAGTTTCTCCATTAGAGGAAACTATTGAAATTTTTTGTTTACCTCTCACTTCTTTACCAAATTCAATTACTCCGTCGTTCTCGGCTATAATTGCGCTATCTTTTGGTCGTCTTGCTTCAAACAATTCAGCTACTCGAGGTAATCCACCAGTGATATCTTTAGTTTTGGAAGTTTCTTTTGGTAATCTAGCTAATACATCTCCCGCAGAAATTTTTTGTCCATCTTTTACAGATAAAATAGTATCTGGAACTAAATAATATCTAGCTTCATTACCATCAGCTTTTTTAATAATCTCACCTTTTTCATCTCTTAAAGTTATTCTTGGTTTTAACTCAGAATTTTTTGAGGATGATTTCCAATCAGTAACCGATTTTGAAGATAAACCTGTCGCGTCATCTAAAGTCTCTGTTAAAGAACTACCTTCTGTTAAGTCCATATAATTTACAATGCCTCCTGTTTCAGCAATCACAGGTAATGTATAAGGATCCCATTCGGCGACTTTTTTTCCTTTATCTACTATTTCACCATCTTTAAAAAATAGTTTTGAACCATAATTAACTTTATAAATTGCTAATTGCCTTCCATTGTCATCTTCGATACTTAATTGTGTATTTCTACCCATTACAATAATATTTTTTTTAGAGTCTTCGATTAAATTCTTATTAATAATGTTTAATTTACCTTTAGTTTGCGAAATAATCTGTGACTCTTCTTTAATTTGTGCTGTACCTCCAACGTGAAATGTTCTCATTGTCAATTGAGTTCCAGGTTCACCAATTGATTGAGCGGCTATCATCCCTACTGCTTCACCTAGACTAACTAATTTTCCTCTTGCTAAATCCCTACCGTAGCATGCTTGACATACACCTTTAGTGGAAGCACATGTGATTACAGAATAAACGTTTACCGCTTTCACACCTGCAGCATCAATTTTTTCACAATCAAATTCATCAATTAGTTTATTTTTTTTAATTATAACTTCTCCGGTAACTGGATTCTTAATATTTTCAGCTATTACTCTACCTAGGACTCTTTCAGAAAGACTTACTAAAATATTACCACCTTCAATAATTTCAGAAATTGTTACTGAAGATCTTTTCTTTGGATCACATTCTGCTTTTGTAATTTGAACATCTTGGGCAACATCACACAATCTTCTAGTTAAATAACCTGAGTTTGCAGTTTTCAAAGCCGTGTCAGCTAAACCTTTTCTAGCTCCGTGAGTTGAGTTAAAATACTCGAGAACAGACAAACCTTCCTTAAAATTGGCAATAATTGGAGTTTCAATAATTTCACCTGATGGCTTGGCTATAAGTCCTCTCATTCCAGCTAATTGTTTCATTTGAGCTTGTGACCCTCTTGCACCAGAGTCAGCCATCATATAAACCGAATTAGTTTCAATTCTATCATCATCATATATTTTTTCTGCTGAAGAAATTTCTTTCATCATTTCGTTAGCTACTGTATCAGTGCATTTTGACCAGATATCAACAACCTTGTTATATTTTTCACCTCTTGTAATTAAACCATCGGAATATTGTTTTTCATATTCTTCGATTTGTTTTTTGGTACTACTAATTAACTTTTCTTTAGTTTTTGGAATAATCAAATCATCTTTTCCAAAAGAAATTCCTGCCTTGAAAGCGTGCTTAAATCCAAGAGATTTAATTTTATCGCAAAATATTACCGTTTCTTTTTGTCCACAATATCTAAATATAGTATCAATTAACTCTGATACATTTTTTTTAGTGAGCAGTTTATTAATTAGGGAAAATTTAATATTATAATTTTTTGGTAAAATATTAGATAATAAAAATCTTCCTGCTGTACTAGTATATTTCTCTAAGACTTGATTGCCGTTTTGATCAACTGTGTTATAAATAGAAATTATTTTAGAGTGTAGACTGATTGATTTATTTTCTAATGCTTGTTCTATTTCTTCAATATTAGAAAATATTCCTTTTGATTTTTTTTCTTTATCTTCAGATTGAGAAAGATAATAAATGCCCAATACTATATCCTGACTTGGTACAATAATAGGTTTACCATTAGATGGGCTTAAAATATTATTTGTAGACATCATTAATACTCTTGCCTCTAATTGAGCTTCTAAACTTAAAGGAATGTGAACAGCCATTTGATCTCCATCAAAATCAGCGTTGAAAGCTGCACAAACTAGCGGGTGTAGTTCAATTGCATTTCCTTCGATTAGTTTAGCTTCAAATGCTTGAACTCCCAATCTATGTAACGTTGGCGCACGATTCAAAAGTATTGGATGCTCTCTGATAATATGTTCTAAAGAATCCCATACTTCACTTTTTTCCTTTTCTACAAGTCTTTTTGCTTGCTTGATCGTTGTGGCCAAGCCCAATTTATCTAGTCTAGCATATAAAAATGGTTTGAATAATTCTAAGGCCATTTTTTTTGGCAGACCGCATTGATGTAGTTTTAATTCAGGTCCAACAACAATTACTGACCTTCCAGAATAATCAACTCTTTTTCCTAATAAATTTTGTCTAAATCTACCTTGTTTTCCTTTAAGCATTTCAGCTAATGATTTAAGCGGTCTTTTGCCAGTGCCTGTTATAACTCTACCTCTTCTACCGTTATCAAATAATGCGTCTACAGACTCTTGGAGCATTCTTTTTTCATTTCTAACAATGATATCTGGGGCTTTCAAATCTAGAAGTCTTTTTAATCTATTATTTCTATTTATAACCCTTCTATACAAATCGTTTAAATCAGAAGTAGCAAACCGACCTCCATCTAATGGAACAAGAGGCCTTAATTCTGGTGGTATAACTGGTACAGAAGTTAAAATCATCCACTCAGGTTTATTTCCTGAGCTAATAAATGACTCAATAAGTTTTAGTCTCTTAATTGTTCTTTCTTCAGTTACTTTAGATTTAATATCACTCAAAGAATCTCTTAGTCTTTGTTGTTCTTTTTTAAGATCTAAATTTATTAAAATTTCTCTAACAGCTTCAGCTCCAATACCAGCAGTGAAAGCGTCTTCTCCAAACTCCTCTTGAGCTTTAAGCAAAGCCTCTTCAGATATAAGCTGTCCCTTTTTTAAGGTTGTTAACCCAGGTTCTACAACTATAAAACTTTCAAAGTATAATACTTTCTCTACTTCTTTTAACTTCATATCAATAGCTAAAGAAATTCTACTTGGTAGTGACTTTAAAAACCAAATATGAGCAACAGGACAAGCTAAATCAATATGACCCATTCTTTCTCTTCTTACATTAGATTTAGTTACTTCGACACCGCACTTTTCACAAATAATACCTCTAAATTTCATTCTTTTATATTTGCCACACAAACATTCATAATCTTTAACGGGCCCAAATATTCTTGAACAAAATAATCCGTCTTTTTCAGGTCTAAACGTACGATAATTAATAGTTTCAGGTTTTTTTATTTCACCATAAGACCAAGATTTTATTTTTTCTGGACTAGCGAGAGTTATTTTTATGCTATCAAAATTATTTTCTTGGGAAATATTTTGATTCTCAAAATTTTTTGTTAAATTTTTTTCCATATTTAATTCAGCTCTATGTTTAGACCAAGTGCCCTTATTTCTTTAATTAAAACGTTAAAAGACTCTGGAACTCCTGACTCAAAATTATTATTACCTTTAACAATAGTTTCGTAAACTTTTGTTCTACCGGCTACGTCATCGGATTTAACAGTTAATATTTCTTGTAGTGTATAAGACGCTCCATAAGCCTCAAGAGCCCAAACTTCCATCTCACCAAATCTTTGACCTCCTAGTTGTGCTTTCCCACCAAGTGGTTGTTGTGTTACCAAACTGTAAGGACCGGTTGATCTAGCGTGAATTTTATCTTCTACTAGATGGTTTAATTTAAGCATATAAATTATTCCTACGGTAACAGGTCTATCAAATCTTTCACCTGTTTGCCCATTCCACAAATTTGTCTGACCAGAATTAGGGAGTTTTGCTAAATCTAACATTTTTGTAATATCATCTGTGCTTGCGCCATCGAAAACAGGTGTTGCAATAGGCACTCCATTAGACAAATTACTAACTAATTCAGCTATTTCTTTAGTCGATAATTTAGAAACAACCTCTTCATAATATGTGTTGCCATAAATTTCTTTCAATTTATTTTTAATATTATTTATTTCTTTATCAAAATTTTTTAAGTGTTCTTTAATTTGATCACCTAATTCAGAGCAAGACCAGCCCAAATGTGTTTCTAAAATTTGACCAACGTTCATACGGCTTGGAACTCCTAGTGGATTTAAAACTATATCAACTGGCTTACCATTTTCCATATAAGGCATATCTTCTACGGGAACAATTTTACTCACAACCCCTTTGTTGCCATGTCTTCCAGCCATTTTATCACCCGGCATCAATCTTCTTTTAACTGCAACAAAAACTTTTACAACCTTCATGACTGTTGGCAATAAGTCATCTCCTTGTTGTATTTTAGAAACTTTATCTTCAAATCTTAATCTAATGTCTTCAGATGCATTTTCAAATTGAGTTTTTAATTTTTCAAGATCGGTATTTAATTCCTGTTTTTGTAGGGATATCTTCCAAAGATCTTTTAGGGTTAAACCCTCAAAATCATTTTGATTTAAAGTTGTTCCAGATTTTAAATCTCTAAATTGTTTGTTAATACTTTGGGCATTAAGTAAATCTACAACTCTAAGTTTTATATTCCTATTTAAGATTTCCTCTTCAACTTTTTTATCTTCTTGAACTGATTCTATTTCTGCTCTTTCAATAGCAATTGATCTTTCATCTTTCTCAATTCCATGTCTATTAAATACTCTAACGTCAATTACCACACCAGTGCTACCCGAGGGCAGTTTTAAAGAGGAGTCTCTTACATCTGTAGCCTTTTCGCCAAATATCGATCTAAGTAATTTTTCTTCTGGACTGGAAGATGTTTCACTTTTTGGAGTCACCTTACCTACTAAAATATCACCTGGTTTCACTTCAGCTCCAACATATACTATCCCAGATTCATCTAAATTTCTTAAAGTTTCCTCGCTTACATTAGGTATGTCTCTTGTTATTTCTTCAGCTCCAAGTTTTGTGTCCCTGGCCATGGACTCATACTCTTCTATGTGTACTGAAGTGAAAACATCATCTGTTACACACCTTTCTGAAATCAAAATTGAGTCTTCAAAGTTGTAACCTTGCCAAGGCATAAAAGCTACGGTTACATTTTTACCTAGAGCTAGTTCACCTAATTTTGTGGCTGGACCATCAGCAATAATGTCTCCTTTTTTAATTTTATCTCCTACTTTAACTAATGGTTTTTGATTAATGCATGTATTTTGATTAGATCTTTGAAATTTAGATAAATTATAAATATCTACTGCAGACTGTGATAAATCTGTAACTTCAGTTGCTTTAACAACAATTCTTTTTCCATCAATTTTATCAACTATACCGCTTCTTTTTGCGACGATTGTTACACCCGAGTCTAAAGCAACATCTGACTCTATACCTGTGCCAACTAGTGGTGACTCTGGTTTAAGTAAAGGCACAGCTTGTCTCATCATATTTGAGCCCATTAATGCTCTGTTAGCATCATCATTTTCTAAAAAAGGAATTAATGCTGCAGCTACAGAGACTAATTGTTTTGGTGAAACATCTATAAAGTCAATATTTTCTTTTGAAGATAGCTCAAAGTTTAAATTTTTTCTACAAGCAACCAATTCTTCAGCAAAAGAAGCATCTTTGTTTAATGATGAGTTGGCCTGTGCAATTGTGTATTTTTCTTCTTCGATTGCAGATAAATAGTTTATCTCAGAGGTTACTTTACCATTAATGACTTTTTTATATGGACTTTCTATATAACCAAATTTATTTACTCTACAATAAGTGGCTAAACTATTAATCAAACCAATATTTGGTCCTTCAGGAGTTTCAATTGGACATATTCTTCCGTAATGAGTTGGATGAACGTCTCTTACTTCAAAACCAGCTCTTTCTCTTGTTAGCCCTCCTGGTCCTAAAGCTGAAACACGTCTTTTATGTGTAATTTCAGATAAAGGGTTGGTTTGATCCATAAATTGAGAAAGTTGAGAAGTTGCAAAAAAATCTTTTAAAGACGTAGTTATTGGCTTGGCATTAATTAGATCTTGGGGCATAGCTGACTCTATTTCTAAGAAAGTAGACATTTTTTCTTTTACAGTTCTTTCCATCCTTAAAAGACCTATTCTAAATTGATTTTCTACTAGTTCACCCACAGATCGAACTCTTCTGTTTCCTAAATGATCTATGTCGTCAACATCACCTTTACCATCCCTTAAATCTAACATAAATTTTACAATAGACAAAATATCAATGGTCTCTAATGTAGTTTTTTTTGAACTTATATTTAAATTTAGTTTAGAATTTAATTTTACTCTTCCAACCTCAGATAAATCATACCTCTCTTTTTTAAAATATAAATTTTTAAATAACTCTTCCGCTATTTCTACAGAAGGAGCTTCACCAGGTCTTAAAATTTTATAAATATCATTGAGAGCTTCTGTTTTATTTAAATTTTTGTCTATTTTAAGGGTTTCTAAAATATAAGGACCTTTGTTTATAGGATCAATATTAACAATATTAATTTCTTTTTGCTCTTGAATTATAATTTTTTCTAATTGTTCTTCCGTTATATCAAAACCAGCACCAACTAATATTTCACCATTTTTTTCTTTTATATCGTTAGCAATATATTTTCCAATTAGTTGTTCATTGGATATAGCTATTAAGTTAAGACCTTTTTCTGCAAGTTTCTTTGCAATTACTATATTTATTTTTTCACCTTTGCTTAAAATTTTTTTATTTGTTTTAGCATCAATGAGATCGTAAGATAGTGTGATTGGTCTTTTAAAATTCTCTAAATCAAAATCAGTAATCCAAGTTTTTTTTTCTTTATTGTAAGAATATTTATTTACAGAATAAAATGTTTCAATTATTTTTTCTTTTGTAAAACCAAGAGCAAATAAAAAAGTAGTTATCGGGAGTTTTTTTTTTCTATCTATTCTAAAATATAAAATATCCTTTGGATCAAATTCAAAATCCAACCAAGAACCTCTACCCGGAATTATTCGACAGTTAAATAAAAGTTTACCACTAGCATGGGTTTTTCCTTTATCGTGATCAAAAAACACACCTGGACTTCTATGCATTTGATTTACGACTACTCTCTCTACTCCATTTGTTATGAATGTTGCGCTTGGAGTCATTAAAGGAAGATCGCCAATAAATACCTCTTGTTCTTTAGCTGAAAGAATTTGTTTTGTATTATTTTCTAAATTAATATCATAAACTACTAATCTCAAAATTGCTTTTAATGCTGCTGAATAAGAAAGACTTCTTTGTTTGCATTCAATAACATCAAATTTTGGCTTTTCTAATTTATACGAAACATATTCTAAAGTTGCTTTATCGTTTCCATCTTCAATAGGAAAGATGCTTTTAAAAACTTTATCAATACCTTTTGAAAATTCATTTAATTGATCATTCAAAGATTTAGAGCTCAGAAATTCATTATAAGAATTTTTTTGAACTTCAATTAAATTAGGAATAGATAACCCTTCAACTAATTTTCCAAAGTTCTTTCTTATATGTTTCTTTTGAGTAAAAGATAATTGCATTAAATATAATGAATTCTATTGCAAAGTCTACTTTGCAATAAAATCTAGTCTTAAATCCTGTTTACTTTAATTCTACTTTAGCTCCAGCTGCTTCAAGTTTTTTCTTAAATTCTTCAGCTTCTTTTTTAGCTACTCCACCTTTAACTTCTTTGGGTGCTGCTTCTACTAAATCTTTAGCTTCTTTTAAGCCTAAACCAGTTATCGCCCTCACTTCTTTAATAACATTAATTTTTTTATCTCCAGCCGAAGCTAAGAAAATTGAAAACTCAGATTTTTCTTCTCCTGCTGGTGCTGCTGCTCCACCTGCTGGTGCTGCTGCGACAGGAGCTGCTGCTGTTACTCCCCATTTTTCCTCAAGCTGTTTTGAAAGCTCAGCGGCTTCAACAACTGTTAAAGTTGAAAGCTCATCTATAATCTTGTTTAAGTCTGCCATTTTTAATCCTGTGATTTAATTTTTTAAACTCTTTGCGCGCGCTAAATTAGCAATTTTTGAGCCAGGTGCAAGTAAAATACTCACT
>Ga0209631_10001934_pt1 | contig 25445 bp, 23 predicted proteins | sample COG_08_FD_184752 | JGI IMG/M metagenome (GOLD analysis project Ga0209631, IMG submission 184752) | Pelagic Microbial community sample from North Sea - COGITO 998_met_08 (SPAdes) (version 2) | ecosystem: Environmental > Aquatic > Marine > Neritic zone/Coastal water | place: Helgoland, sampling... | reverse complement strand
CCTACGACCACCACACCCCCAGTGTGGTGCGCTACCAGACTGCGCTACGCCCCGAACGAACGAGATTCTACCAGCATCGTTGGTGCGAATCTAACCTAAACATCTGATGGAATAAATTTGGGTCGACGAGAAGCCAATCGTTAGTGCTTGATCACCTTCAGAAGATCTTCAAGCTCGGCAATCATTTGCTTCACCAACTGCTTCGATTGGGTCTTATCTTCTTTCTGCTCTTCGCCGGAAAGTCTCTGCCGGGCACCAGTAATGGTAAATCCTTGATCGTAAAGCAGAGCACGAATCTGACGAATCATTAACACGTCTTGCCGCTGGTAATAACGCCGATTGCCGCGTCGTTTGACCGGTGACAATTGCGGGAATTCCTGCTCCCAGTACCGCAGCACATGTGGTTTGACTGCGCACAGAAGGCTCACTTCACCAATGGTGAAATAGCGTTTACCTGGAATGACCGGTAGATCAGAGGTCGCCGTCTGGTCCTGCATAAGTTTCTACTCGGGCCTTAAGCTTTTGGCCAGGTTTAAAGGTCACGACTCTGCGTGCTGAGATTGGAATGTCTTGGCCCGTCTTTGGGTTTCGTCCCGGCCTTGAGCGTTTGTCGCGCAGATCAAAGTTTCCAAAACCTGAAATTTTAACCTGCTCGTTGGATTCTAAGGAAAGCCGGATCTCTTCAAAAAAAGCTTCGACAATTTCTTTTGCTTCGCGTTTGTTCAGCCCCAACTCTTCGAACAATTGGTCGGCCATCTCTGCTTTTGTCAACGCACCCATGCTTAATTCCTTAACTGAGCCTTAAGCTTAGTTTCTAAGGCAGCCACGACTTCTGCCATTGCTGTGCTGATCTCATCATCTGTTAGAGTGCGGGAAGGATGTTGGAACGTCAAGCCTATCCCGATACTTTTCTGAATAGTTTCAACGCCTTTACCCGTATAAACATCAAATAACTTTAAATGGAGCAATGCCGAACCCGCATGTGCATAGATCACGTTCTGGATCTCTGAAGCAGAAACAGCTCGGTCAACGAGCATCGCTAGATCACGACGCACTTCAGGAAATTTCGAGACTTCAACAACTCTGGGCACAGATCTTCGCATTGCCATCGCCAGGTCAATTTCTGCAATGAGTACAGGATTTCTCAGATCAAACGCCTGGGCGACCCCACGGTTCACTAAGCCTAGATACCCCAAAACTTCTACGCCCATTAAAACAGTGGCGCACTGACCGACCTGCATACCTGGCAGATCGCAGGCTTCGAAGCTCAAACCTTGGGCGCCCAGCAAAAACTCTAGATCACCTTTAAGATCAAAAAAGTCAGCACTCGCCTGTGCGTTGGCCCAACCTTCCGGCAGTCTGCGACCGCTCAAGACCAGGGCTAAGCGGTTTTTCTGCTCGATGTTATCGAAGTTCAAAGGACTTGAACTGTTCTGCTCGAAAACAAGTCCGGTTTCAAACAAGCGAACGTCCTGTTGCTGCCGATTCTGATTGTGCACCAGGGCATTGAGCAAACCGCCGCAAAGGGTTGTTCGCATGACGTTCATCTCACTCGATAACGGGTTCTTCAGCGCGACCGGGGATACCTGTGGTGTGAGCAAACGCTGCTTTTGGTCGTCGACGAAACTGTAGGTAATCGCCTCGCTGTAGCCTCGATTGGCCAACTGCGCTTTCAACGATTTGACAGACACCGACTGCTCAGTGGCTTCGAGCATCATCAGCTCGGCCGTAGGCCGTGTCACCGGCAGGTTGTCGTAGCCGATAATGCGGCTGATCTCCTCAATCAGATCCGCCTCGATATTGATATCAAATCGGTGTGACGGTGAAGAAACTTGCCAAACCTTCTCACTCTCTGCCGGATCAACCGCAAACTCAAAGTCTAAGCGCTTTAGGATATTTTCAACGTCCGCCTCGGAGATCGCCATTCCCAAAACCCGTTCGATGCGAGCCGCTCGGAGTGTTACTTTAGGCAAAACCGGTAGATCGTCTTCTTTAACCGTATCGACTAAAGGCCCTGGCTCACCGCCACTGATTGAAAGTAGCAGCGCCGTTGCGCGTTCCATCGCGCGGGACTGCCCCATAAAATCAACACCGCGCTCGAAGCGATGCCCAGCATCGGTGTGCATGGCGTAGGCCCTGGCGCGGCCGGCTATCGCCACTGGCGCAAAAAAAGCAGCTTCCAGAAAAATGTTACGGGTTTCAGGCTTAACCGCGGTACCTGAGCCACCCATCACCCCAGCCATACCAATTGGACCAGAGTCATCAGTGATCAACAGCGTCTCATCTAAAAGTTCGACGGTCTGGCCGTTGAGTAAGTCCAGGGATTCACCACCCCGTGAACCCCGAACCCTGATGGTGCCTTTGAGCGCGTTGAGATCGTAGGCATGCATGGGTTGATTGAGTTCAAGCATGACATAATTGGTCACATCGACGACCGGATCGATCGAGCGAATCCCCGAGCGTCTCAACTTTTCGACCAGCCACAGGGGCGACGGCGCTGAGAGATCGACATTTTTGATCACTCTCCCCACAAACCTGGGGCACGCCGTCCCTGCCGAGAGTTCAACCGAGATCGTATCGTCAATAACGGGTTCAATGGGTGCGATTACCGGCATACACACATCAAGGTTATTCATCAGACCCGTTTCCCGGGCCAACCCTATAATCCCTAAGCAGTCGCTTCTGTTGGGCGTGAGATCGACCTCAACGATCGAGTCATCCAGCCCAAGATAGGTATTAATGTCGGTGCCGACGGGTGCTGTCTCTGCAAGTTCCATTAAACCTTCATGCTGATCGCTGAGACCCAGCTCACGCTCACTGCATAACATGCCAAACGACTCCACGCCCCTCAGTTTGGCTTTTTTAATTTTGAAATCGTCTAGTTTTGCACCCACCATAGCGAAGGGAACTTTAAGGCCAGGCCGTGCATTGGGCGCACCGCAGACCACTTGATGCGTCTCAGTGCCGCTATCAACCCGGCACACTTTCAGCTTGTCCGCGTTAGGATGGGCATCCGTTTCAAGAATCTCACCTACGACCACTTGGCTGAGGGAAGCAGCGGCAGGCTCAACGCCATCCACTTCAAGACCCGCCATAGTAATTTGGTGGACCAATTCTTCCGTCGTTAATGCTGGATTAACCCACTCCCGCAACCATTGTTCGCTAAATTTCATCGAAACTGCTCCAAAAATCGCAGATCGTTATCGACGAAATGACGCATATCAGACACACCATAGCGAAGCATGGCTAATCGCTCCGGCCCCATACCAAAAGCAAAGCCCAAGAAACGCTCTGAATCAATTCCAGACATTTCAAGCACCCGCGGGTGCACCATGCCCGAACCCATCACTTCGAGCCATCCCGTACTCGAGCACACCCTGCAATGGCCTTTTCCTAAGCAATGAACGCACTGAACATCGACCTCAGCGGAAGGCTCAGTGAATGGGAAATAGCTAGGCCGAAACCGTACTTTTAAGTCATCACGCTCAAAGAAGACCCGAAGAAACTCGGTGATGATCCCTTTGAGGTCGGCAAAACTGCAGGTTTCATCAACCATCAGTCCTTCAACCTGATGGAACATTGGCAAATGGGAAGGGTCTGGCGGATCAACCCGATAGGTTTTGCCAGGGCAAATGATTCTAAACGGCGGCTCTCTCGACTCCATGGTTCGAACCTGAACCGGAGAGGTATGGGTTCTCAGTAAGACACTGTCGGTGATGTAAAAGGTATCGTGCATGGCTCGAGCAGGGTGATGTTCGGGTAAATTGAGCGCCTCAAAATTATGATAGTCGTCTTCAATTTCTGGCCCATAAACCGTATCAAAACCAACACTCTTAAAAAATGCTTCGATCCGGTCGAGCACCAACGTCACCGGATGCAGCGCGCCTCGCCCAGTGCCTCGTCCGGGCAAAGTCACATCAATAGCGTTAGCGGCCGCGGATTGATCTTCCGCTTCAACCTCTAGGACTTGACGGCGCTCAACAATTGCGTCGTCGACCTCAGCTTTGACCGCGTTGATCAAGGCGCCCATCTTGGGGCGGTCTTCTTGCGACACCTGCCCCAGGCCTTTGAGCAGCGCTGTGATCTCCCCCTTCTTACCGAGGTAGCGTACCCGCAGTGTCTCAATATCGCTTAACTGTGAGGCGGCCGAAACCGCCGCAAGCGCCTGAGCTTTCAGCGTTTCTAGTTCTGACATATCTGTCTCATGTTACAGGCGGCCTGTGCAGGCTGCTTGATGGGCATGTTAGGCCGCTGTCGCGAGCGCTTCCTTCGCCTTTTCGGCTAAAGCGGCGAAAGCTTCCGCTTCATGCATCGCTAAATCAGCGAGCACACGGCGATCAATTTCAATGTCGGACTTCTTCAATCCGTTTATCATCCGGCTGTACGACAAGCCATGTTCACGGGCCGCAGCATTGATACGCTGGATCCAGAGTCCACGGAACATTCTCTTCTTAACCTTACGATCTCGGTAGGCGTATTGACCGGCCTTAGTGACCGCCTGTTTCGCGACGCGATAAACTCGGCTACGGGCACCGTAATACCCTTTGGCCGCTTTCATCACCTTTTTATGGCGACGGTGCGCGGTGACACCTCTTTTTACTCTAGGCATTTTTCAATCCTCAGAAAATAATTTTGTTGGGTTCCTGACCGGCGCTCAGCGCTAGTCTCCCAACATTCGACGAATGAGCGGGACATCGCTCGGTGCGATGGCTTTCATGTTACGCAAATGACGCTTACGCTTTGTCGGCTTTTTCGTCAGGATATGATTCCTGAAGGATTGACGGTGCTTATAACCTTTGGCAGTTTTTTTGAACCGCTTGGCCGCACCACTACTGGTTTTCAGTTTTGGCATGATTTGAACTCCGCATTGTTCAGTTTAATGGCTGCAAGTTTCACGTTTTTTTGCTCATCGCAATGAACAAACTCGCTCGTGTCACCCACAAACCTTGGCTGCGCCGGGGGCGGTATTGCCCATCTCGGCATTCGCAATCGCGAATCAGTTAGGCAATAGCCTCACTGGTGCCTTTCTTTTTTGTATTCGGTGCGAGCACCATGGTCAGCTGCCGTCCTTCCATTTTTGGAAACATTTCAACTGTCCCGAACTCTGCTAGATCCGCCTCAATACGCTTGAGAAGATCGATGCCGAGCTCCTGGTGCGCCATCTCACGTCCTCTAAACCGCAACGTAACTTTGGCTTTATCACCGTCATTAAGGAAACGCGTCAGGTTGCGTAGTTTTACCTGATAGTCTCCATCTTCAGTTCCTGGTCGGAACTTAATTTCTTTTACTTGCATACGACGCTGTTTCTTTTTCGCCGCTGCTTTTCCCTTTTTTGCCTCGAAGATGTGTTTACCGTAGTCCAGAATTTTGCAAACCACTGGGCTCGCATCGGGTGCAATCTCAACTAGGTCTAGTTTCGCTTCTTGCGCCGCTTTTAAAGCTTCGCTGATGGAAACAATTCCTACCTGCTCGCCATCTGCACCAATTAAACGGACTGACTCCGCTTCAATATCATCGTTAATTCGAGTCTTTTTTGAACCTTCTTTTTTAATTCCGAAGCCTCCTTCAGGCAGTAAGGCCGGGCATTATAGCAAAATCACGCCGTTCGTCCCTTTTTTTCTTCATCTTTTCGCAGGAGCGCCAAAAAGTCAGAAATGGCCATAGCTCCAAGGTCATCCCCGTTTCGAGCGCGGACTGCAATCTGACCCGCCTCACGCTCTCGATCACCAACAACGAGTAAATAAGGCACCTTTTGTAAGGTGTGCTCACGAATCTTAAATCCGACCTTCTCGTTTCTAACATCGGCTTCAACACGAATCCCCGCTTCACTCAGAGCGCGAGTCACGGACTGAACATAATCTGACTGGCTATCGGTGATATTCAGGACCACAGCTTGCACGGGCGCCAGCCAAACGGGGAAGTCGCCCGCATAGTGTTCGATGAGAATCCCAATAAACCGCTCGAAGGAGCCGAGCATCGCGCGGTGCAACATCACCGGCACTTGGCGACTGCCGTCCTCGGCAACGTATTGCGCATCCAGCCGACCCGGCATAGAAAAATCGACCTGAATGGTTCCGCATTGCCACACTCGACCCAAACAATCTTTCAGAGAAAACTCGATTTTTGGACCGTAGAAGGCACCCTCGCCAGGCAGCATCTCCCAACCAAGTCCTTTAAAGTCGAGGGCATCTGCCAAGGCTTTTTCTGCGCGATCCCAAACCTCATCGGCGCCCACCCTTTGCTCGGGTCGGGTCGAGAGTCTAATGATCAAGTCGTCGAATCCGAAATCACGATACACGTCTGTGAGCACATCGATAAAATGCACCACTTCCTCTTGGATCTGATCTTCTCGGCAAAAAATATGCGCATCATCCTGAACGAATCCGCGAACCCGCATAATCCCCTGCAGTGTCCCAGAGGGCTCATTGCGATGACAGGACCCAAACTCCGCCAGTCGAATCGGCAACTCCCGATAACTCTTTAACCCTTGATTAAAAACTTGCACATGACACGGACAGTTCATGGGCTTGATCGCGTATTGCCGCGAATCCGATTCTACCGAGAACATTCCGTCACCAAATTTATCAGCATGACCCGATTTCTCCCACAAACTCATGTCCACAAGCTGCGGGGTCTTGATTTCTTGATACCCGTTGTTGTTTTGAACCTGTCGAATATACCGCTCTAACGTCTGCCAGATCTGCCAACCTTTGGGGTGCCAAAACACCATCCCTGGTGCCTCTTCTTGCGTGTGAAACAAATCTAAACGCTTGCCTAACTTTCGATGGTCGCGCTTTTCCGCCTCTTCCAAGCGAAAGAGGTATTCCTTCAATGCTTTCTTGTCTCCCCAAGCCGTCCCATAGATTCGTTGCAACATTGCATTTTTTGAGTCTCCACGCCAATAAGCGCCTGCAACTTTGGTTAATTTAAAGGCTTTAATTTTCCCGGTGTCGGGCACATGAGGCCCTCGGCACAAATCTACAAATTCTCCCTGCTGATAAAACGAGAGGTCTTCGCCGTCTGGAATGCTTTGGAGGATCTCAACCTTGTAGTGCTCACCTTTCTCCTCAAAAAACGCGATCGCGTCATCACGAGACATCAGAGAGCGGGAGACGGCCTGCTTTGCACCCGCAAGATCTTTCATTTTCTTTTCTATCGCAGCCAGATCTTCGGGCGTAAAAGCGCGTTCAAAGGCAAAGTCATAATAGAAGCCATCCTCAATGGTTGGCCCGATTGTGACCTGCGCCTTGGGAAAGAGTTGTTGTACCGCTTGAGCCATAAGATGGGCACAGGAGTGTCGAAGGACTTCAATCCCAGCATCATCCTTGGCGGTAATAATCGAGACTTCGGCATCTTGGTCAATGAGGTGGGAGGTATCGACCAGCTCACCGTTGACCTGTCCTGCAATGGCAGCATTTGCCAGGCCTTCCCCAATAGATGCAGCGACACTCTGAAGCGTCACCGGGTTTTCAAAGTCTTTTTGCGTACCATCGGGCAAAGTAATTATAGGCATGGCCGGCTCCTTTCCAGTGGTGACCCCTACCAAAGGCCACGTGCAGGTGTTGGGGTGGATTCTTTAAGGCCATCCCCTATTTTGATTGGTAGGAACGGTCGGATTCGAACCGACGACCCTCGCCTTGTCGAGGCGATGCTCTAACCAACTGAGCTACGTTCCTAAAAGTCCCTTCAGCGCCGCTATCTTACCAGCGCTCCTTCGAAGGCTGTAGTGATTTCCGATTTTTCCGGCACATTCTCTCGCGCGCAAATATAACAAAACATCAATGTCAGGACTAGGTCCTGACGAACTGCTCACGAAGTTGCTCAATTTGATCCCGAACTTGGGCGGCCGCTTCAAATTCTAGATCCTTCGCCAAAGCAAACATTTCTTTCTCTAGGGTGCGCATCCGCTGCTCAAGTTGATCAGGCGTCGTCAGGAGTTCGTCAACAGCGACTCGGCTTTCGGCGCGTCCACGTCGATCTCGCTTCGACTTGGCGCCCTTACTCGAAGGATCGCGCGCACCTTCCATAATATCTGCCACATCGGTAGACACGCTCACAGGAGTTATGCCGTGCTCGACATTAAACGCTTCTTGTTTCTGACGCCGGCGATTGGTCTCATCAATTGCGCGCTGCATCGACTTCGTTACATGATCACCATAAAGGATTGCCTTGCCGTGGAGGTTCCGGGCCGCGCGACCAATGGTCTGGATCAGCGAGCGATCAGACCTTAGAAAGCCTTCTTTGTCCGCGTCGAGGATCGCAACCAGTGAAACTTCCGGCATGTCCAAACCCTCACGGAGCAAATTGATACCCACCAACACGTCGAATTCTCCCAGACGAAGATCCCGAATAATCTCAACCCGCTCGACCGTATCAATATCAGAGTGCAAGTACCGCACCCGCACGCCGTTTTCGTCTAGATAATCGGTCAAGTCTTCGGCCATACGCTTAGTGAGGGTGGTGATAAGCACCCGCTCCTTCACCGCCACCCGCTGACGAATTTCTCCCAACACATCATCGACCTGGGTCTTCGCCGGTCTGACTTCGAGGACGGGGTCAACCAATCCCGTGGGCCGAACCACTTGATCGACGGTTTGGCCGACCCGCTCTGTTTCATAAGGTCCAGGGGTGGCCGACACATAGATCGCCTGGGGTGCCCGGGCCTCCCATTCCTCAAATCGCATCGGCCGATTATCGAGGGCTGAGGGCAATCTGAAGCCAAACTCGACCAAGGTTTCTTTGCGAGAACGATCACCCTTGAACATCGCACCAATTTGTGGAATGGAGACATGAGATTCATCAACCACCAACAACGCATCATCGGGCAAGTAATCATACAGGGTGGGCGGGGCCTCGCCCGCGGCTCTGCCCGACAAATATCGAGAATAATTCTCGATGCCATTGCAGTAGCCCAGCTCTTTAATCATTTCTAAGTCATAACGGGTTCGCTGCTCAAGACGCTGCGCCTCGACCAGCTTATTGTTGTCATGTAATTGCTTTAGGCGAACTTGGAGTTCGGCTTTGATCAGATCGATCGAGCGCTCGATGGTTTCTCTCGGAGTTACGTAATGACTCTTTGGAAAGATGGTGATCCGCGGCAGCTTACGCAGTACCGCCCCGGTCAACGGATCAAAAAGCGTTATCTGTTCGATCTCATCATCAAACAATTCGATCCGAATGGCTTGTTTTTCGGATTCTGCTGGAAAGACATCGATGACATCGCCTTTGACCCGGTAGGTCGCGCGGCGCAGCTCAAGATCGTTGCGCGTATATTGGAGTTCGGCAAGCCTTCTCAAGATAAACCGCTGATCCACCCGGTCCCCTCGATCCAGGTGTAAAACCATCTTTAGATAAGCACCAGGATCACCCAATCCATAGATACTCGAGACTGATGCCACAACCAAAGCATCACGCCGCTCGAGCAATGCCTTGGTTGCTGACAACCGCATCTGCTCAATATGATCGTTGATGGCCGCATCCTTCTCGATATAGGTATCTGAAGAAGGCACGTAGGCTTCTGGCTGGTAGTAATCGTAGTAAGAGACAAAATATTCCACGGCGTTGTTGGGGAAAAATGCCTTAAATTCTCCATACAACTGAGCAGCCAGTGTCTTGTTTGGGGCCATGACCAAGGTCGGCCGTTGCAGTGCATTCACCACATTCGCGATCGTAAACGTTTTACCGGAACCTGTAACCCCAAGCAGCATTTGAGAGGCTAACCCCGATTCGACGCCCTCAATTAATCGCTCGATGGCAGCCGGCTGATCTCCCGCCGGCGAAAAATTGGAAACCACTTGGAATGGACTATTCTTCAACACGGTCTGTACCCAATCTCATTCTCTAATCTCTTGGTCCGAGTTCTTAATACGAGTTCTTTTTAAGAGCACTTTAAACGAGCTCTTTTTGAGACGTCTTTATACGAGCACTTTATGCGAGCTCTTTTTGAGACGTCTTTATCCGAGCTCTTTTTGAGACGTCTTTATCCGAGCTGTTTATACGAGCTGTTTATACGAGCTCTTTTCGAGATGTCTTTATCCGAGCTCTATGCGGGCTCTTTTTGGGATCCCGTTGAGAGATCTCTGGGTGAGACCTCTATATGGGATCTCTCTTGAGGGTCCTTTTGTTCGATCTCAAAGCCGTATTATGCCTGAGATTGCACCGATATGATTGACGATCCGGAAACATCCTCGTAGAATCGCTCCGTTCCAATGTTCCCCGATAGCTCAGTTGGTAGAGCAAATGACTGTTAATCATTGGGTCCCTGGTTCGAGCCCAGGTCGGGGAGCCATTTCTTTTCGATGCCCCTCAGCGAACAATCTAATCCTCCTCCTTGATGATGTCGGTCACCGTCTCAATCGACCCTGCCCTTAATTCGCTAGAACCGCGGAGACCGAAGGAGCCACTGCCCCCTCGGCCGGACGAGCAGCAAAAAGCCTTACTCCGCTGAGCTCACTTTTATACGCGAAAGATTGCGTTTGATGGTGTTGGCACCGATCCCTTTTACGGCGGTCAGCTCCTCGGCGGAATAAAACTTCCCGAACCGATCCCGGTACGCAATGATCGCCTCTGCGCGCTTTAAGCCAATCCCTTGCAAGGTATCCGCCATCTGCTGTGCGGTGGCTGTATTAATGTCAACCGTCTCCACAGACCCCCCTTGAGGACTCTGGGACTGCGGCGGGGCGGCGAACGCCAAACCAGGCAGCAGCGTGAGCACGAGAAACCATTGAGAAAATGGTCGAAGCATTTTTTTGATCATTGAAACTCCTCTTGTGAATTGAACAAACCACCCAAATCGTCGGTTAACCCAGTTGGTTAACCCAATTTTGGCGTGTTCAATTTTAAGCGGAGTCTTATAAAATCAGGTGCATTTGCGGCCTAACCCAATGTGCGGGAAGTCTCACTGCGCCAGCAGTTACTCGCCCTCAAGCCCTACGATCGGACGAATCGAAGCCCAACTACGGCAGCTTGGGCAGTGCCAACGCATACGTTTGCCCTCAAAACCACAACCGCCGCAACGATAGGTTGATTTGTCAACAATGAGCCGCTCAGCAAATTGTTTGAGCAACTCTAAATTTTGTTTGAGCGCGCCTTGAGCATCAGTCAAGTTCAGGTCAATGAGTTCGATGAACCCACGCAGGGTTGGATTCTTCTGCATCTGGTTGGCAATAAAGCGCGCCAGAGCGGCGTCGCCCTCAGACGATTGGATCACTCGGCCCAACGCCAACACAACAGAAATCGATGGGTCTTGATCTAAACAACGCTCGAGATAAGCGCGATACCGAGCCTCACTCCCCTGCAGCTGATGTGCTTGCTCAAGCGACTGCAGCGACTCACTGACATAGCCTGGATCCTGATCGAGAACACGCTCAAAAAAATGAATCGCTGCCTCGGCATCTCCTGATTGGAGCGCTACGGCGCCTTGTAGCAAGCTCACCCTAGGGTTCTGAGCATCATGCCCTATGGCCTGGGTTAGGTGAGCGGAAGCTTCGAGAAATTGCTGATCCGCAAGACTAAGTTCAGCCAATTCACACCAGTAATGAGAGATCGAGGGTTCGATACTGGCGCCACCATCATCCCCAGTAATTTGTTTGGCCGTCTCAATAGCGCGATGCCAATCACGCTCTTGCTCATACACCTGAAGGGTTACTTTTAGACTGTCGCTTCGATATTCAGGATTCTCTTGAGCCAAGGCCACCGACATAGACTCTGCTCGATCTAACAACCCAGCCTGTAAATAATCCCGTGCCAATTCAATTTGCACTTCATGACGGGTCGCTTGATCAAGCCGAGACCGATTTAAGACCGTCTCGTGAACAAAGACTGCCTTTTCGAGCTCCCCGCGCCGTCTGAGCAGTCCGCCCAGGGCAAGATGTGTGTCTATACTGTCAGTCTCAACATCGAGCTCGGTTACCAAAGTGGCTACCGCTTCGTCGGGTTCATCGTTTAATAGATGTCGCAAGCCCATCTCATAGTAGCGACTACGCTTGCGTTCACGTCGGCCAAGGGCCCAACCAATGGCAATCGCCAACAGAATCAGCGGCAGGACCAACCAATCGCTCACATCTGCCTCGCAATTGAGCAACCCAGATCTTTAGGGCCCGATGGTTTCTTGCAGGCGAACTGCCGGGGATCATCGAAAGAGGACACGCCTAAGATCTTCATGACGATCGAAATCCGCTGATCCATTGCTTGATTTTGGCGAAGAACCCACCCAGACATAATCCTAAGAGAAACACCCCCACCAACCACCAAGACAATGGGAGCTCAGGGGAGCGGAGCGACAAAAAACGAAGCGAGACATTGGTGCTGTTTTCGGTGGCCAGCAGAAAGAGCGCCGCAAACAGAACCAGTAACAGCAATCGAAAGAGTTGGGTTTTGATCCACGCCATGGGTCTCTTCTTCCGGTACTACAGGCCACAATCACTTTCGTTCACGCAGAGCGCAGTCTTTGCCTCTAGGCCTTATAGACCCCACCACAAGGCCCGTTTGAGCGAATCAGTCGCTTGTTAAGCTTTGATTAACGCGTTCTCGCAATTCCTTGCCTGGCTTGAAGTGAGGCACATACTTGCCAGGCAAAGAGACCGGATCACCCGTTTTCGGATTGCGCCCCATACGAGGCGCTCGATAATGCAAAGAAAAGCTTCCAAAGCCACGGATCTCGATTCGCTCTCCGCGGGCGAGGGAATCGGCCATCTGATCCAAAATCATCTTCACCGCAAGTTCCATATCCTTGGCGGTGAGCTGACTCTGAGATACCGTCAACTTTTCAATGAGCTCGGACTTTGTCATAGGCCGTTTATTCCGATTCAGTCGCTGCTTTGTCTTGCTCTTGCTTGATCAAATCACCCAAGGTTGCCGGTGTGACTGCCGCGACTTCCCGCTCGCGGTGTTCTTTCACAGCAGTCTGCTCTTCTGCCAAATCCTTGGCTTTGACAGAAACCCCAAGGCCTCGGTTTTTTCGATCGACGTTAATGATCTTGACTTCGATGGTATCACCAACCGTCAATGCAGTTCTAGCATCCGACACGTGATCGATTGAGAGATCGCTCGCCTTCAAAATACCCTCGACTTCTTCTGCCAACTGGATTGTCGCTTGCTTGGCATCAACTTCTTTGACAGTGCCTGTGACAATGCTGCCCTTATCATTCACGGCAACATAATCTGAGAATGGATCCTGCTCCATCTGCTTGAGGCCAAGCGAAATGCGCTCGCGCTCTGGATCAATGGCCAAAATCACCGTCTCGATCTCATCGCCCTTAGTGAACCTTCGCACCGCTTGCTCCCCTGGTTCGTTCCAAGAGATATCAGAAAGATGCACCAAACCATCGATCTCGCCCTCAAGACCAATAAAGATCCCAAAGTCAGTGATTGACTTGATATAGCCCTTAATGTGATCGCCCTTCGCATGTAGCGCTGAGAAGTCTTCCCAAGGATTACCTTTACACTGCTTGATCCCAAGTGAGATTCGACGACGTTCCTCATCAATGTCGAGCACCATCACTTCGACTTCATCACCGACTTGAACCACCTTAGATGGATGAATATTGCGATTGGTCCAATCCATTTCAGACACGTGGACCAAACCTTCCACCCCTTCTTCAAGTTCTGCGAAGCAACCGTAGTCTGTTAAATTAGTGACTTTAGCCACCGTGCGCGCACCCTCTGGGTAACGACGCGTGATGGCAACCCATGGGTCTTCCCCGAGTTGTTTGAGCCCGAGGGAAACGCGATTACGTTCTCGATCAAATTTAAGCACTTTGACGTCGATCTCATCACCCACAGCGACGATTTCGCTGGGGTGCTTAATGCGCTTCCAGGACATATCGGTGATGTGCAGCAATCCATCGATACCACCCAGGTCGACGAATGCGCCGTAATCAGTGAGGTTCTTAACGATACCCTTGAGTTCATGACCCTCTTGCAGATTTTTGAGGAGTTCCTCGCGCTCTACGCTGTTCTCGGCTTCCAGCACCGATCGTCTGGATACCACAACGTTGTTGCGCTTTTGATCGAGCTTGATGACTTTAAAGTCGAGGGTTTGGCCTTCGAGCTGCTCATTATCCCGCAGGGGCCGAACATCGACTAAGGATCCCGGCAAAAAGGCTCGAATGTCTCTGATTTCAACCGTAAAGCCGCCCTTGACCCGGCCGCTGATGTAACCCTGAATGACTTCAGAGTCCTGATAAACTTTTTCTAATACTTCCCAAGATTCATTTCGCTTGGCTTTTTCACGCGAAAGTTTCGTCTCACCGAAACCGTCATCCACCGCGTCCATAGCGACCTTAACCGTATCGCCAATTTCAATTTCCAGCTCCCCTTTTTCGTTCAGGAACTGCGCTCGTGGAATCACCCCTTCAGACTTCAAACCCGCATGAACGGTGACCCATTCGGAATCGATATCAACCACGACACCCGTAATGATAGACCCTGATTTCAGTTCAACGGTTTTTAGACTTTCTTCAAATAACTCTGCAAAACTCTCGCTCATTCATTCATCCTTGAGGTTACCCTCACCGCGCCCTCCAACTTAAGGCCCGTCTGTTGTTTCAACCTCATCGGCGTTTACGTTGGCACCGATTAGGTCACTGTTTTCGATAACACTCCAAACCCTTGCGTGCACCTGTGCAAGACTCAGATCGGAGCTATCGATGATGGTTGCATCTTCTGCAGGCACCAGAGGCGACGTCGAGCGGTTTGAATCCCGCGCATCTCGCGCCCTGATACTGTCCAGAAGGTCGGCAAGGCTAACATCCATACCCTTAGTTTTCAACTGGTTATACCTGCGATCCGCCCTCACTGAGGCACTCGCAGTGAGAAAAATTTTCACCTGTGCATCCCTGAAAACAACGGTGCCCATGTCTCTACCATCGGCAATCAGTCCAGGGGGCTTTCTAAAACTCAGTTGCAAGTCGCCCAAAGCATCGCGAACCTTGGGCAACGCGGCAACGGTTGACGCATCAACTCCAGCTTCGTCTGTTCGAATTTGATGCGTCACTTCACGACCGCTCAACCAGATCGTCAGGGGCTCTGGCCCCGCTTTCGCTGGCTCAAAGGCGATATCGAGACCACTCGCTAGGCTGGCAACTGCGTCCTCGGACAGAAGATCCAGCCCAGATTGGCGGGCCGCTAACCCGACCAGTCGATAAAGCGCGCCACTGTCCAGCACATGAAATCCAGTTCTGGCGGCTAAGGTTTGGGTCACCGCTCCTTTTCCAGCCCCGCTAGGACCATCGATCGTAATCACCTTGATCTCTGACACATCAACCCCCTGCTGTTCACCTCGGCGCACATTTGTCTGCTCGACTTTCGCCCTTGAAACCGGCTTTCGACTGATTCCTCTCAGTTTTCAGCACGTTCTCTATAATCTCTCTATTTTCTATCTATTCCCAACCTTTGTACTGACCACCGTCTCCTCTAAAGCGGCTTTAGCCCTAAACCTACGAGAGCAACTCAGCAATCAACGACTATCGAGCGTTTCGATTGCCAGCACCCTACGCCGAGACAGCTTCTAGGGATTTTCCTGCCTCTATTTTTTTTGCTTTTCTGTTGCGTTTGGTTTTTCTGTTGCGTTTGGTTTTTCTGTTGCGTTTCTGCGGACTTTTTTGGCCTTCCTCGACCTTTTAGCAACGGCTAAATCAGATTCTCAGATCAATGGTCCTTGTTCAAATTTACAGTTCGCTGATGCTACATCCCACCCGAACACAGCGCTCCTTTTAAGTGCCAGATGACTCATCTGACTGTAGTTGGCTAAAGTAGTCCCGTGCCTGCTTAGCGCGCTCAAGACGCTCAAGAAGCGCCTCAGACTTGCCTTGTTCGATCAAATCAGCCGTCTCTTGAAGTGCTTTTATGAAGGTTTGAAGGCGGTTGAGCAGCGCACCTTGATTCGTGATAAAAATGTCATGCCACATTTGGGGGTCGCTCGCTGCGATTCGAGAAAAGTCTCTAAAGCCTCCGGCGGCATAGTCAAAAACCTCTCTCTCGTCACCAAACCCAGCCAAAACATCAACCAGGGTATAAGCCAATAGATGGGGTAAATGGCTGGTTTGAGCGAGAATATCGTCATGGTGTTCAACGGTCATAACAATCACGTCCGCCTCGAGGGCAACCCAAAACTGACGAATCTGTTCAACCGCGGCGGGTGCTGTCCCCTCCAAGGGCGTTAAAATCACCTTGTGTTTGACAAAGAGATCCGCATTCGCGGCGTGGACCGAATGCTGTTCGGAGCCCGCGATCGGATGACCGGGTACCCAGTTAGAGGGCAGTCCACCCCAAAGTCGCTCAGCATTTTGCACAATTGGCGCTTTGACGCTGCCCACATCTGTCACGTAACCGTTAAATGCCTTGAACGCGGGCATACAAACTTCGAGCTGTTGAACCGGAACACACAGACAGATCAGGTCACAGGATTCCATCAGGGCTTCAAGCGAGACTGCGGCTTCATCAATCAGACCGGATTGCAATCCAATATTCAGGGAATCTTGATCTCGATCAAACGCGATGACCCGAATTTCCGGCAAACGTACTTTGATACCCTTGGCGATCGAGCCGCCAATCAGCCCCAGGCCCACGACACCAACAACGCGCATTGAATTCACAGACTTAGCCCAAAACGCGTTTGAGCGCGGTCGTGAAAGCCTGATTTTCTTCCGGGGTACCCACAGAGACCCTCAAATGGTTAGGTAATCCGTAAACCCCCACCGGTCTCACGATCACCCCTTGCTCAAGCAGGCCTTGATAGATCGGTAGCGCGTCACCCTGAACATCAACGCAAACAAAATTACCCACTGAGGGGATGGTTGAAAGCGATAATGATTCGAAGGCAGCGTTGAGTGATTTTAAGCCCTCTTGATTGATTCGCACGCCCTCTGCAACATGGTCTGGATCATCAAGGGCCAGCAAGCCCGCTGCCAGCGCCACACTGTTGACGTTGAAGGGCTGACGAATTCGGTTCATCAAATCTGCAATATCAGGATGGCTCACAGAATATCCTAAGCGCAAGGCCGCAAGCCCATAAGCCTTAGAGAATGTTCGCGTAACGACTAAATTCGGATAGCTGTCCATCAGCGCAAGCCCATTGGGGTAATCCGGATGATCAACATATTCAACGTAGGCTTCGTCTAAGACGACAATGACAGAATCCGGCACCGCTCTCAGAAAGGTTTCTAGCGCAGTCTTGCCAACCCATGTGCCCGTTGGGTTATTAGGGTTGGCGATGAAGACCAGTCGAGTCTGTTCGTCAATGGCTTGCAGTGTCGCTTCCAAATCTTGGCAAAAATTCTGGCAGGGGACCTCTCTCAACGACGCTCCGAGCGACCGAGTCACCAGTCCATAGACCACAAACGCATGTTCAGAGACAACCGCATTTAAACCAGGGCCAAGAAATACTCGCCCAAGTAGCTCGAGGACGTCATTCGAGCCATTGCCGACGGTCAACTGGTGAGTTGCGCAATTGAGCATTTCGGATAGTCGCCGCTTTAACTCAAAGGCGCTACCGTCTGGGTATCTCGCACTCTCTTTAAGGGTCGCGGCCAGATCGGTGCGCAACTTAGGCGTCGGTCCCAGTGGATTTTCATTACTGGCCAGTTTGACGATATTACTGATCCCAAGCTCTCGTTCGAGCTCTTCGACCGGCTTACCCGGTTGATAAGGTGCGAGATCCAGAATGCCTGGGTTTGCAGCTTTAAAAAAATCCATCATTACGCCCTCAGGGCGCGGGGATAGCTGCCCAAAATTTTCACTTCCAGTACATCCTGATCAATCTCAGACAGTACCGTTTCGATATTCGAATCCGACCCATGGCCATCGAAATCGATAAAAAACACATAAGACCACATGCCATGCTTTGATGGCCGGGTTTCAATCGCTGTCAAGGAGATCCCATGCCGATGAAAGGGTTCGAGTACCTTAAACAGCGCACCTGAGTGATTGTGGGTGGATACGATAATCGATGTTTTATCATTACCGCTCGGCCCGACTGACTCTCGACCGACAATGAGAAAACGCGTCGTATTATCGGAAAGGTCCTCGATTTTTCGAGCTCGGATCATCAACCCGTAAATGCTAGCAGCAACTTCAGAGGCTATCGCACCCGCATTGGGCTCAGACAAACACAATTTTGCGGCTTCGGCATTACTTGAGACCACGACCCGAGCGACATGGGGGAAATGCGTGTCCAGCCAGCGACGACACTGCCCAAAAGTCTGCTGATGGGCATAGATTTTTTGAATTTCTGCCGAGTCATCTAAGGTCATGAAGTGATGGTGTACTTTCAGCTCGCATTCACCACAAATTCGGAGCGAAGAGGTCAGAAAATTATCTAACGTGTGGTTGACCACGCCTTCCGTCGAATTTTCTACTGGAACCACACCATAGTGACAGTTTTCCGCTGCCACTTCCCGAAAAACATCGTCCACGGTCACAAAAGATCGACAATTGACTGCCTCACCAAAGTGCTTCAGCGCCGCTTGCTGCGTGAAGGTGCCTTCCGGACCCAGGTAAGCGACTTCCATGGGCTCCTCAAGGGCCAAGCAAGCTGACATCACTTGGCGAAAAATTTGCGTTACACGGTCATCGCTGAGGGGACCCTCATTGCGCTCAATCAAGTGCCGCAAGACTTGTGCTTCTCGCTCCGGCCGATAAAAGATTGGCGCCGTGTCCGGCGCCTCAGCTTGCTTAACCGCCGCGACCGATTGCGCACAAGCGGCACGGGCATTGAGCAGCGCTAGGAGCTCTTGGTCAATTTCATCGATTCTCTTGCGCAGCGCGCCCAAAGACAGCTCAGTGTCTTCATGCTCCGTCATGATCGTCCTCAGTTAGATCATCATCCGGGCGAGGCCCCTCACCCTCACTCAGAAACCCTGCCTCTTCAGTCTCGGCATCACTGGCGCCGGATTTGTTGACACCCGATTGATTGCCTTCCTCGTCTGGCTCATCCCCTGATTCACTCAGTAGCGCTTCATCAAGCTCAGGCTCTTCAAACGATGCCAATCCAACCAGCGCTTCACCCTCTCCAAGATTGATAAGACGCACCCCTTGGGTATTGCGCCCCTGGGAGGACACTTCGTCAACCCGGGTTCTGACCAGTGTGCCTTGATCACTGATCAAAATCACCTCAAAGCCCTCTCCGACATCGGTTACTCCAACGAGCGCACCGTTACGTTCGGAGCGTTTCATGCAAATAACACCCTGACCACCCCGACCAATCACTGAAAATTGATCAACAGGGGTCCGCTTGCCATACCCATTTTCGCTGGCCATCAATAAAACGCCTTCCGCATCAGGAATGATCAAAGAAATCACCTGCTCGGAATCCCTCAGTTTAATGCCCCTAACTCCTCGAGCGCTTCTTCCCATGGCGCGGACATCCTGTTCACGGAATCGAATCGCCCGCCCGCCGGAACTGAACAGCATGACATTAGAGTCGCCAGACGTAACTGAGGCCCCAATCAAGGTATTGTCTTCCTCAAGCTCGATGGCGATGAGTCCCGAGCTTCTCGGACGAGAAAAGTCCATCAACGGCGTCTTCTTGACCGTCCCGTTGGCCGTCGCCATAAAAACAAATTGGTGATCGTTATAGCCTTCAACCGGCAACATCGCGGTTATGCGCTCGTTTTCGTCCAGGGGCAATATATTGATGATAGGTCGCCCACGCGCTGCCCTGCTTGCGATCGGGATTTGGAAGGTTCTTAACCAATAGACCTTGCCCATATTGCTAAAACAAAGCAGCGTATCGTGACTGTTAGTCACGAGGAGCTTTTCGATAAAGTCTTCTTCTTTGACTGCGCTGGCCGAGCGTCCGCGCCCTCCTCGTCTTTGGGCCTGGTAGTCCGACAACGGCTGGGTTTTTGCATACCCGCCGTTCGAGAGGGTCACCACCATATCCTGGGGCGTGATCAAATCCTCCATGGTCAAATCTTCCTGGGATTCAACGATTTCGGACCGCCGCTCATCACCGTATTCTTCACGGATTGCGATCAATTCCTCTTTAATCAAACTCATCAATCGCTCAGGCAGGGTCAAAATTTCCAAGAGATCAGCGATGGTGTCGATAATTTCGCGATATTCATCCAGCAGTTTTTCCTGCTCGAGGCCGGTGAGCCGATTGAGTCGCATTTCTAAGATCGCCTGCGCCTGCTCAGCCGACAGATAATATTGTCCGTCTGCTTTCAGGCCATATTTTTCGGCTAAATCATCCGGTTTCGCAGCGTCAGGCCCGGCCCGCTCTAGCATGGTGGTGACGGTCTCTGAGGACCAAGCCCGGGCGAGCATTTTTTCTCTCGCTTCCTGGGCATCAACACTGGTTTTGATCAATTCGATCATTGGATCAATATTCGACAACGCGACGGCGAGACCTTCGAGCACATGGCCACGGGCGCGCGCTCGTCGCAGCAAATAAACCGTTCGGCGGGTAACCACTTCCCTTCTATGAACAATAAAATACTCAAGTACTTGCTTTAAATTGAGCACCTTAGGCTGGTTATCAACAAGGGCGACGATATTGATTCCGAACACACTTTGCAGCTGGGTTTGTGCATACAGATTATTCAGCACCACTTCCGGAACCACATCCCGCCTGAGCTCAATGACAATCCGGGTCTCTTTTGCGGACTCATCCCTTAGGTCAGTGATGCCTGTGATTTTTTTGTCTTTGTGTAGCTCAGCAATTTTTTCGATGAGTTTCGAACGATTAACCTGATAGGGAATTTCATGAACGATAATGGTCGACTTGCCGCTTTTTTCATCGGTCGTCACCTCGCAACGAGCCCGCATTTGCACTCGCCCATGCCCTGTTCTGTAGGCCTGGACAATGCCCGCTCGGCCGTTAATGATCGCGGCGGTTGGGAAATCTGGACCCTTGATGTGTATCATCAAATCGTCAATACCGAGCGCCGAATCATCGATCAATGCGATGGTCGCATCAATCACTTCTGTGAGATTATGCGGCGGTATATTCGTCGCAAAGCCTACTGCAATACCGCTTGAACCGTTAACCAAAAGATTCGGGATACGGGCCGGCAAGACCTCTGGCATCTGCAAAGTGCCATCATAATTGTCAACAAAGTTGACCGTCTCTTTATCAATATCCGTGAGTAGCTCATGGGCAATTTTTGCCATGCGCACTTCCGTGTATCGCATCGCCGCAGCCATATCTCCATCGAGGGAACCAAAATTACCCTGGCCATCCACAAGGGGGTACCGCATTTGCCAGTCTTGCGCCATTCGAACGATGGTGTAGTAAGAGGCGGTATCGCCGTGGGGATGATACTTACCAATCACGTCCCCGACGATCCGGGCAGACTTCATGTATGGCCGGTTATACGCGTTATTTTGCTCGCTCATTGCGAAAAGTACTCGGCGATGCACAGGCTTTAGCCCATCTCGAACATCGGGCAAAGCACGCCCTACGATGACACTCATGGCGTAGTCAACATACGACTGCCGCATCTCATCTTCGATATTAATGGTTCGGATATCGTCGTTTTCGAAATCTGTCATGCTTTCACTGTCTTATTTTTCGATTGAGATGCGATCAGGCTCAAACCCTGATCGATGGCCCGGCAACGCCGTACCAACTGGCATCACTGCTTTGAAAACTGCGGAATATATCGAGCAATTTACTGGGTTAAAATGCGGTTTTTTAGGCCTATTTTTAATACCTCGAGACCTATTCAATAATAGCACAGCGAGGCACAAAAACCTACCGCCGGGGACGACGGGGGCGCCTTATAAATGATTGTTTTTTATGATTTTTATTTCCCTCCAATCCGATTAAAATAGATTGCTTAGAACTCCAACTCGGTGGAAGCCTCTTGGGGCTTGTATTATAACGCGCACCGGCGCCAAAAAGCCGAACCAACAGGCCTCTGAGGATCTCAAATATGCCCAATCAAGAACGCCTTCAACCCCAGTGGATCGTACCCATCAAGCCAAAAGGCATCGTGCTGACAGGCCATGAACTCGTACTCTGCGAGGGGCGCATTGAGCAAATACTGACATCAGCGGATGCCGAAGTTCGCTACCCAGAGGCGCCGATCAAAAAACTGCCCGGCCACGTTTTAATGCCTGGGCTGATCAACGTCCATGGTCATGCAGCCATGACCCTCTTGCGAGGGTATGCCGATGACCATAAGTTGCTTACTTGGTTGAGCGACTACATCTGGCCTGTTGAAGCCAAAGTGGTTTGCCCGAGCTTCGTCGAAACGGGCGCTTGGCTCGCCGCGACTGAAATGGTTCAGTCCGGCACCACCTGCGCAGCCGACAGTTACTTTTTCCCGGAATCGACCGCTGCGGCTTTTGCTCGCGTTGGCCTACGCAGTCAAATCACTACCCCGATTCTTGCGTTTCCCACCGCCTGGGCCGAAAAAGAAGACGACTACATCCGCCAAAGTATCGACTTCTTTGAATGGGCGGAAGCCCAGCCCCGGTTGACCACTGGATTCGCGCCCCATGCCTGTTATTCGGTTTCTAACAACGGTTTTGAACAAGTACTGCGTTACAGCAATGACCTTGAAAAGCCGATTCATCTTCATCTCCATGAAACCAAGGAAGAGGTCACCAACCACCAAGCAGAATGGGGGTACCGCCCGATCGCTCGGCTGGTAGACCTGGGACTCTTCAATCATCGTCTCCAGGCCGTCCACATGACGGACCTTACTGCCGACGAAATAACCCAGAGCGCCCGCAATAATGTCAATATTGCGCACTGCCCTGAGTCTAATTTGAAACTCTCGAGCGGCATCTTTCCGATGGAACAGGTACAGGCTGCAGGCATTAATGTTGCCCTTGGGTCCGATGGGGCCGCCAGCAACAACGATCTAGACTTGTTTCAAGAACTCCGCACCGCTGCCTTACTCGCGAAAGGGTCGAGCCAGGATCCGACCTTGATGGACGCCTTCAGCGCTCTAGAAATGGCAACACTCAAAGGCGCCCAGTTTCTGGGACTTGATCAGGAGATTGGTAGCCTCGAAATCGGCAAGTCAGCCGATTTGATCGCGGTGGACTTGAGCGACATTCGACACCAGCCGGTGTATCATCCGGTTTCGCATCTTGCTTACACGGCAACCGGACAGGATGTCACCCACACTTGGATCGCGGGCCAACTGGTCTTTGAAAACCGACAGCACCGCACGTCTGACATCCCTGCGCTGAGCGCCCAGATCGATCAATGGCAGCAGACAATACAAGGCCTTGCATGACTTCTTCCGACAACGTAGATCCGGCCGAAATCCAGAAATTTGAAGACATCGCCCGCCGATGGTGGGACGAGAACAGTGAGTTCAAGCCGCTCCATCAGATTAACCCATTGAGAATGCGCTATATCTCGGAGCGCGCCGGGCTCAAAGGCAAACAGACGCTTGATATTGGCTGCGGTGGCGGATTGTTAACCGAAGCATTCGCCCGGGCCGGCGCGCATAGCACTGGCATTGATATGGGCGCCCTCCCGCTACAAGTGGCGAAGCTACATCGACACGAATCTGACCTTGAGATCGACTACTTCCAAAGCACCGCTGAAGATTTCGCAATCGAACACCCTGGGCGCTTTGATGTCGTCACTTGTCTAGAAATGCTCGAGCATGTGCCAGATCCAGGCTCCGTCATTCGCGCCTGCAAGCAATTACTCAAACCCGGGGGCGATCTCTTTATCTCTACCATCAATCGCAATCCCAAGGCCTATCTCTTCGCGATTGTTGGTGCCGAGTATCTCTTAAATCTTTTGCCGCGGGGCACACATGATTTCGAGAAGTTCATACGACCCTCGGAGCTTGCTAAAAGCCTGAGGGAGACCGACTTTGAACTCAAAGATGTCACAGGCATGACTTACAACGTGATAAACCAGACCTACTCGCTGAACAACGACACAGACGTTAATTACCTGATGCACGCGCGCCATGAACCCACCCCTGCCTAACCCGCAACCCCAATCTCTTGCCGGGCGGGTGATCTTAATTACCGGTGCAACCAAAGGGATAGGGCGATCGATTGCTTTGGGCATGGCCCAGCTTGGCGCAACGACCCTCTTGCTCGGCCGGGATGTCAAGGCCCTTGAAGCACTCTACGACACAATTATCGAGCTGGGCTATCCCGAACCAGGACTCATCCCCTTTGATCTAGCCGCCTATAACGCGCAGCGACTCGACGAACTCAAAGCGGTGATTGCAGAGCAGTACGGGGAACTGCACGGGCTGATTCATAATGCCGCCATTCTTGGGGATAGAGTTCCCTTTGAGCACTACCAGGCGGCGCTTTGGGACAATGTCATGAAAACCAACTTTGAGGCACCCACGGCATTGACCCGGGCGCTGCTGCCACTGCTCAGAATACCCGACATGAGCGCTTTGGTTTTTTTAAGTTCCAGTGTGGGTGTGCAGCCGCGAGCGTATTGGGGTGCCTATGCTGCCTCTAAATATGCCCTTGAAGGCCTTGCGATCTTGCTCAGCGAAGAACTCGAGAACACGTCAAACATCCGGATCAATGTCGTCAATCCTGGCGCAACCCGAACCGGAATGCGGCGAGCCGCCTACCCCGCTGAAGACCCCTCTGGCCTTAGAACACCGGAGACCTTAAACGACCTTTTTGCTTTTTTGATCGCGCCGGAATCTGGCGCTCGAAAAGGCCAACGGTATCAATTCGATGGCAGCTGCGAGCCCCTCACCGTCGTCTAACTACGGAACTTGGAGCGCCCACTTCGATCTGGCTTGGCTTCTTTTTCAGACCCGCCACCAGCCAACTGATACAAGTCCTGTTCGTCTTTTCCTTCGATATCAATATACCGCCCTGATTTGACCGCAGACGGTATAAAAAAACTGCCATAACGCACTCGCTTGAGCCGACTGACCACCAAACCCTGGGATTCGAATAACCGCCGGACTTCTCGATTGCGACCCTCGGCAATGACCACGTAATACCATTGATTCGCCCCGGATTCATCGCGGCCTTTGCGCACATCAGAAAACTTTGCGATCCCATCTTCAAGCAACACACCGGCTTTTAGGGCTTCTATCTGACTGTCTTGCACCTCACCCAGTATTCTGACCGCGTATTCCCGATCAATCCCTGACCGCGGGTGCATCAGTCGGTTGGCTAGGTCTCCATCAGTGGTCAAGAGCAGTAGGCCGCTGGTATTAAAGTCCAAACGGCCGACGGAGATCCAACGCTGGTTTTTGAGTTTTGGAAGACGCTGAAAGACAGTTTTTCGACCCTCCGGATCATCCCGACTACAGATTTCTCCGGTCGGCTTGTTGTAGAGCAAGTGTCGATGTTTTAAGCGCGTTTGGCGGAGTGCCTTGCCGTCGACGGTGAGCTTATCTTCTGGCCCCACCCGGTCTCCAACGGTCGCAACCAGACCGTTGACCAGCACTCGGCCTTCCGCAATCCAAGTCTCCATGACCCGGCGACTGCCCAGACCAGACGTCGCCAAAACCTTTTGAAGCTTTTCGGTCTTAAGC
>Ga0209631_10001932_pt1 | contig 25449 bp, 15 predicted proteins | sample COG_08_FD_184752 | JGI IMG/M metagenome (GOLD analysis project Ga0209631, IMG submission 184752) | Pelagic Microbial community sample from North Sea - COGITO 998_met_08 (SPAdes) (version 2) | ecosystem: Environmental > Aquatic > Marine > Neritic zone/Coastal water | place: Helgoland, sampling... | reverse complement strand
TTTGGGGACCAAAAAATCACATCATCATGACGTTCTTTTCCGGCTTTACCTTTACTGTCCTCGTCGCGTTCACCCATTTCCCGTTGTTTTGTTTGTACGTCGTATGGTTTAAGAACGGTCTCATGCGTTTTGAAGCCGCGAGGGAGGCGTTGGTGACGCGAGGCGTTATAAAAAGAAGATCATCACAACAACGGGGGAAGAGCAGAATTCGGGGAAACGCAACGGAATTGGAGCGGAAGAATAACGACGACATCATCGCAGAGCAGACGGAAGAAGAAGAGAAAGAGGAAGATGAAGATGAAGAGGATGATGAAAATGCTTCTTTATACCCGGAAAGACCGATGCTCCCGCACGTGTTCCCGTCCGTGTGTTTGCAATTAGTCATAGACGGGGCCAACGACGCCAACGATCAGGTGACCGAATCCATCGATTCGTTGTGTTTCGTCCATTGGCCGAGAGATTTACTCGAAGTGCACGTGCTCGATTTAAGCTCGGTGAGAACGATGGATGAGAGCAGTAATAACACGACCACCTCTACCGCGGGGATGAGTACGTTTGAGAACGCGGCGGTGAAGTGTGCGGCGAGATGGAGAGAACGCGGCGTCATGTGCGACGTGTTCAACGTGAGCGAGTTTGAGACGAGTAGTGCGAGCGGCGGGTCTTTGTTTCGGACGCCGAGCGGGAATTTGAAAGCGAATGAGATGACGCGCAATAACAGTAATAGCAGTAATAGTATTAATAATAATAGTAACAATAAAAGGAACGATATAGAACAAGGTGAAAGTGGAACGGCGTCCTCGAGCGGACGAGAAGAGAGGTCGCACAAAATCGTCAGCTTTGGCAACGCGCTGGAAAAAGGACGATTGAAAACGCGCGCCGAAATTATCGTACCCTTTACGAAAGATTATTTGCCAGACCCGGAGTATTTAGAGCACATTATCCCGTCGTTTTACGTGCGAAATACGTCCTCTTCCGCGGCGTCGAATTCGATGAAGAAGAAGTACGGAGGTTCCGCGGGCGGTTATTTACAAACGAGAGATTTGCGCATCGCGTGCGTCGTGCCGAACGCGAGATTTGAGAATAGTAACTTACAAACCAACACGTGGTTTGGTGTTCGGGCTAGATGCTCGAAACAAACGTCAATGACTACGATATGTGCGGAAAAATCTGGATGCGCGTTGTCCAACGCCATTCCGGGAACGGCGTTCGCTTCGAGCGCGCTGAAAACAATCGGCGGCTGGGATACTCGCGTGAACGGCGCCGTACCTGTAGCAGATGCCGGTATGCGCGTGTGGTTGCACGGTCTGAAAGTTGCGCTACCGCTAAGCTCAAAATCGTCACCGTCTGCTTCGCGACGAGAAGTGTTATCGGTTCGTGTGCCCGGTAATTTCGCAAACTATTGTGCCAAGACATACTACGAACATCGAAATTACGCGAGTTTGACGCACAAACACGCCGTAAATTGTTTATTAGAAGCCAATTGGGTCGTTACGAACGATGCTCAAAGATCAGTAGCATCAAGAAGTGGCGTGAATATGAGTAGCGGCGCGATGATGCCGGGTATCGACGAGAATGAAACAAACGACGTCGCAACCAGCGCGCGAAAGAAAGCGGCGAAGAAGTACGCCGCGTTTCATGGGTTAACGCACCAAGTGTTGAGTACTCTGTTGTCTTTTTGGTGTTTATTAGTCTTACCGACGGCATTTCTCAAAGAAATTTGGCTCGGCAACGCCGCTTACGTCGGAGGTAATGTCAACGCGAACGTTTTGATTTGGTTGGTGTACATCTTGCCGTGTCTTTCGGAAAGACTGTTCGATCTTGCGTTCGCTTTGAAAGCGACGCCACCGTTACCGGGCGAGAAGAATAGATTCTTGACGAACTTTGCGTTCGCGTTCTTGGCTAATTTAGCGACTTTACCGGCGAAATTTGCTGGATGTTTTGTTGGATTGACTTTACCGCTGAGGAAATTCTTCCGAGGCGATAAGGATGAATCGACCACGCCGTTCGCGGTGGCAGTTTTCGAGACGGCAGTTTCGTGCACCGCGTGGTGGAATTGCGTCAAAATCATCGCCTGGACGGTCGAAGAAACGTTTAGCGAGTTTTACTTCACCTCCGTGGTGATGTTGTTGTGCATCGGATTCGCTGGTTTGATTTCGAGCACCGCCACGGTGAACATTTTGAAGCAGTTTTCAATCATTAAACACGACATCAAACGAGATGGGGTGACCGCGGTGACGAAGAAAAAAATGAATTTAAAAAATTTGAAGAAGCATTTACGCATGCGCCCTCCGAAAGCGAGCGGAGAGGAGAAGCAAGGTTTGTTAGCCTCGCAAAGAGCGAAGGAAGAGGAGGCGTTGCGCAAGAAGAAATCCGCGGCGGCGCGCGTGGATTTAGATGTTCCTTTAGAAGGTGTCATCGTCAACGCGCCATCGTCGGTAGACGACGGAGAAGACGACTTGTTGTTACAAATAGGCGCGGTTAAATCGTCGAATAAATCGAAACAACAACGAGCGGTAGATAAAGCGAGCGCTTCTTCTTCGGCGCCGAAATCGAGAGGCGGTCAAACTGCTTTAGGCACGGTACAGTCGCAGCCAGGATCTGTATACGGGCGCGAAATCATGCACTCGTTCCAAACGGACGGTCGAGTGTATCAACAGCCCGATGGGTCTTCACATGCTGGCGGAGTTGGTGGTGGTGGCGGTGGCGGTGGCGGCGGGCACGATAACTACCGCACCGTGAGCGGTAGTAGCAAACCGAACGCCTACGCGCCAGTTTCCGATGTCTTTGCGCAACGTGCGGCGATTAAAGCGTACAAGAAGATGCGCCAACACGACTTTGACCTAGACAAACACTCTCAAGCGGACACGCGCTCGATGCTTTCGAACCAATCGGAAGGGAATTTGCCCTCGCACCTTCGATTCGGTTCGGAAAATTCCCAAGCGCTTGATTCACAAATCGATATGTTTGACGAGCATGGGAACTACATAGGTAACGTCGGTACTGGTGAGAGTAACATCGATCCAATGTTTGTTCCAAAAGATAGCGAATACGCATCGAGCTCTGACGATGATTCTATTCGCTCCGACTCCGACGATTCCAACGACGACGACCACCACCAACAACAACACCGTCGCAGAAGCGGTAGGCGATCGAACGAAGCTTCCCCGCATCGCGTCCGAAGAACTTCGTCCAAGAAAAACTCCAACGCCGCTACCGATGACAGCGCGTACGTCGGGGGCAAAGTCAACACCGCCGGTTTAGCCATGGAGAAAAGCAGTCCTCCGTCTAAAACGGATGTTACGAACACGAGTAGTGGTGGTGGCGGGAAATCCGTCATGTCTCGCATCAAAACGACAATAAGTGCGAATGCCTTGGCGAACCTCGGCAAAACCAAAAGTAAAGACGAAATGACGAGTAGCGCGACGACAAAGAACAACGAACAGTCAACCCAGCGCTCCCCGCGCGCCGCGTTTGGTGATTTCGTCCAACCGAACCTCGGTAAGATTTCCATCAAAGCGAACGGCATGGGACGGAAACCTCCCATCTCGCCCAGGATACAAGACATCGACCAAGTCTACGACGACGCTTTACCGCAAAGCGTTTAAAAGCTAAACGAATGGCGCGTAATAATATGTATTTTTATAAACACCGCCGCTTTATTTAAAACGTATTCCTACATCAACTCTACGCCTACATTGCTATTTCTACGTGCGTTCATATAATGTCGCGAATGGTATCGTTATCAGTATCATTCTCGTTCATATCATTCTGTTATCTTCTCATCAAGAACTCATGCTCGTCCGCCTTCGCTCTCTCGCTTCAAAGTGTAGCCGTTTCAAGACGGAGTTGATCTCCGCGTACGCGTACTCCTCCTCGTTGGTCTCCTCTTTCTCCTTTGTTTTCTCTCCTTCCTTTTCCTCCTCCTTTGTCTCAATCGACGCTCGTTTCACTCTCTTCGCGATTTCCTCCACTTGTAACAGGTCCTCCTTTTCCTCTTTCTTCTTTCTCTTCGTCGTATTCTTCGTATTCGTACTCACAGGAGGACTTTTAGGAGGCGTTTTGCTCGTCTTCTTCCCCGCGGATGATTGCGCTCGGGTGGTTCTCCTCCCCGGTGCGTTGTTCGCCATTTTTGTTTTGCTCTTTATGCGTTCTCTCTTTACGAAGAAGACGAGTGCACGCTTTCGACTGTTTTTTAGAGCAGCTCGCACGCAGAGCGAGAGACAGACGCGGAGGAGAGAAAGGTACGTTCGCGAAAGCGCCGGTCGTGGTCGAGAGAGTGAGAGTGAAAGAGTGAAATCCCCCTTTCGTTGTAACGACTTTTAGGGGAAAAAGAACAGACACACGGACGAATACTATTCGTGAGAGTTTCGCGCACGCATATATACACACACGAACTTTGGCATCGAGACGAGGACGGAAACGCGTAAACACCAGGAGGAGGAGTCCCGTTTCTTTTCGCTGTTTCTTCGGAGAAGGAGACGAAGAGAGAGAGAGAGAGAGAGAGAGAGAGAGAGAGAGAGAGAGAGAGAGAGAGAGTCTTTCGATGGCGGCAAAGAAGAAGAAGAAGAAGAAGACCAACGACGACAAAGAGACGAAGAAAGAGGAAGAAGAGAAAACAAAAATCAAGAGGCACAAATCGACGACCTTAGTCCGAGGGACGGCCACGTTTGACAATAACAAACGCGTGGACTTCGTCACCGGGTTTCGGAAGCGAAAGAACACGAGACGGAAAAAAGCCGCCACGGAATTCGAGAAGAAATTGAAAGAAGAACGAAGAGAGGCGAAGATGAACAAAAGAAGGACGTTTCGAGAAATGCTAGGGTTAAAAGCAGACGACGATCAAGAAGAAGAAGAGGAGGAAAAGAAGGAGGAGAAAAAGAGAGAGGAGAAAGCGTACGCGAGTGGTGTCAGCGTCGTCATCGAAGGGCTGTAAAATACAATGTTCGCCGCCGCGAGTACGTATGCGTATGCGCTTGACGCTTGAGCGAGAAGAGAGAGCGTTCGTTTCAGCGCGCCGCGGGGCGTCCCCTAAAGTCAGAAATTGCTTCGCACTTTAGAAGATGCGTTTTATAAGAGTCGTTGTAGTTTCCTTATTAACCGTTAGTAGTTGCGGGTCTTGCGCTGAACTCTTTCACTCACTACGTGTACCTCGCTCGTTGTACCTCGCTCGCTCCTCAATTTTATCCAATTAAATCCTCCTCACATTTCGTCGCACGAAGAATGACTTCATCGTCGGCGATACGACATTTCACCCTCACGTTTGATCGACAGATGCATTCCTTTCGATCGATGCGAATTTTGCAGAGTAGGAGGTCTTTTGTTTTCTCTTCTATATCTTCTTCTGATAATGGAACAACAAGTGAGAACGTAAACGCGAATCGAAAAGCGCAAACGCTCCGACTCCAACGGTTTTACGTCAGACCGGAAACGTTCGAAACATCGAACTTCTCTTTGTCTAAAGAAGATTCAAGGCACGCGTTGAAATCGCTGAGATTACGAGTAGACGATGCGATCGAAGTGTGCGATGGGCAAGGCCGGGTGAAACGCGCGCGATTAGTCGATGTCGATTCGAGAAGGACGGATGCAAAGTTTGAAATGATGAGCTCAAAGGAGGAAAATTTTCATCCGTTTCCGGGACGTGTGAAATGGGACGTGGTGTGCGCGTGCGCTGGGATTAAAGGCGAACGGTCGAGCGTTTTGGTTGAAAAGTTGACAGAGTTGAACGGAAGAGCGTTGGTGCCTTTACTGACCAGTCGGAGCGGGAAGATTGGCTCGGCGTCGGCGAGCGGGAAGAACGCGAGTAAAGGCGGGAGTAGTAGCGATAATAGTATTGGTCGGAGTAAACGACGGAAGGACGAGGAAGAGGAGGATGAAGAGACCGGGAAGGAATTGAGGTGGCAACGCGTTGCTTTGGCAGCATCGAAACAGTCGCTGAGAGCGCACGTGTTTGGGATCGAGAAACCGGTGAATTTTAACGATTTCGTGAGCTCGACATATTTTCGAGAGGCGACGTGTCGATTCGTGGCGGCGGCGGGAGGAGCGGATTTCGCCGAGAAGTTAAGAGGCGTGAAAGAAGATATTTTGAAAGATGACGACGAGATCACGAAAGAACGATACGGTCTGATAATTATTGGACCCGAAGGTGATTTTGACGACGACGAGATGAAAGTATTGATGGACACGTGCGAAACGATTTCGTTAGGCGATTTGCGTTTACGAACAGAAACCGCGGCGATAGCGAGCCTCTCGATCGCGCAGATGATTACGAACGTATGAATTGTTGTAGCGGCTATGTAGTGTGTATTTTATTAGTTATAGTAGTATCTGCTCTTTCTCCTTCTTCTTCTTAATCGCTCTTGATGGCTTTGTAAATGTGTTTGACGAACAAACTGCTCGCTCTAAATCCAACGTTCCCTAACATCAAGAAGAACCCGTAGCAAATAATGCTCATGTACCCGAAAAAGAAGCTCGTTTGCATGAACCCGCTCATGTCCGATCTAGCTTCGTAGTAATAAAAGCAATACCCGAGAATGAAAATCCCCGTACTTCCTCCGCAAAACACCGATCGCCACCACCACGCGTGGTCCTCCGCCGCCAACTGAAAGTACGTCAACGCGACACAAATGAAAGCGGTGACGATAATTAAAATAATGAACACGATGAACAAGATCGAGTAGATAGTGTACACCTTGTGTCCCCAAACCGAGGCAAAAATATAATAAAGTTCGATATAAATCGCCGAGAACGGTAAGAAACCAGCCATCATCATTTGCGGAATAGCCTCGCGAAACCACGGCAACTTGGGAATCTCGCGCGGGTATTTCGTCGTTCGGCACGGCGCATCGAACTCGCTCTTTGAATTTTTACCGGCGATACCACCGAGGACGGTCAACGGGAACGTCACCAACGCCCAAATTACGACGATTATGCAAATAGTACCAAACGGCAACGCCGCCGTGCTTCTGTACGCGATAGCCACGGTGTTCAAGAACGAAAACATCAAAAACATCGGTCCGCAAAACATGCACCCGGTCAAAGAAACGTTTCTCACCCACTTCTCACCGCCCATTTGTCGGTACATGTTCGAAGCGACGTAACCAGAGATCCCACTGGTTAAGGCGTACAATACAATCGTGGCGGTTAACAACGCGCCTCGATTGTACGGGTAAAACACGCCAACCAGCGCCAACGCGAATACAAACAAGACCATAAAAAGCAATTGCGTTCCGGTACCGATGACCGCACAGAACAAGTTCGCGTGTCTCGGGAAGCGGAAAACGTCGCCGTGAATGTACTTCCATCCCGTTTCCTCCTGTTCCTCTCCAGTCTCGTCGTCTCTGGCGTACTTGATAAAATCGTTCTTCAACACGCGCATCAAAATAGTCGCCAAAAAGCCCGTCAATAACAACACCGTCACGCACGAGTTGATAATACTAAACCAGTGAATCTCCAGGTGTTGCGGCAAGAACGAGTACCTGGAATACTTTTCCATTCTGCGTTCGAACGGAATCCTCGTCTCCTTCCATTTCACGGAATACGAAAACTCAACCACGACTTCGTCGCCGTCCGTAATATCCACCGTCCTCAACGGATCCGTGCTCACGTTGATCTCGATGATCTTATCCCCGTTGTACGATATATCAAAATGCACGTGCGTGAACAAATAATACCTCAACTCCGGCCCGTTTCCGTGCGTGTGCCTCAAAATCTTCTCGATCTTCCCGATGAACCCCCAAATCGGCAAGTCGTCGTAATACATCTGAAAGTAATAATCATCCTTCACGGCTTTACGAAACTTCTTCAAATCTTTCGAGTTCAACGTCTTCTTACACAACGATTCGTTATCTCGGTCCACGCGAAAGGAAATATCGTACGGCGTGCCAACCATTCGGTCGCCTTCCAAAACTTCGCCGAGGTCTTCCGATTTGTACCCGATTTGGTTATCCGCTGGTAAGCAAAACGGTAAATCGTAGTGCTGATACGTCTCGGACGGGTTGTGGAACGGGCCAATCTTGTTCGCGTATAGCGGCACTTTCTCGTGAATTTTATACGAGTGGTCTTTTTGTCCCAACAAGTTTCTCATTCCTCTTCTTTCTTCTACCAGTCGTTCTTCGTTGTGATTTTCGCGCCCGGAGGATTCAATTCTTTCCCCGAAAGCGACGACATAATCCTCGATACAAAAGAAGAAGACAGAGAAGAAAAAAGCGACCAGGAACAAAAGGGAAGAAGGAAAACGACGCGTCATCATCTCTGCTTCTTCTTCTTCTTCTTAACGCGGCGTGTTCTTCGTGTTGAAGCTTTCGTTTGCAACGAATATGAATGAGAATCTGATCACGAGGAGGAAAAAGTGATGATTTTTGACCTTTTTTGTGGTTGTTTTTGTGGTTGATTTTTGCTCATTTTTTGAAGGGATGAAAGGACAGTCATCAAAGAAAGTTTTTCTATCGCTCTCGCTCTTACTGTTCTGCTGCGACTAGTCTACTACTCCTTTTGCTACTGCTATTACAATCTGCTACTACGTGCTATCGTACTATTAGTACGAGTGTTAGTATTAAAAATCAAAAGGCGAATGCGAGTTGGAGTGGAGTTCTTTTTTGATGTCCGACGCTCGGTCTAACAAACGTTTGGCGTCTTCGGTTTCGTCCTCGCTCTCGAGGTCGTCCGAGTTTTCTGAATTGTTATATCTCTCGTTATCGTCGAGTAATCCAAAGAGTTTGAAGAATTGGCGAGCGGCGGACGCGACCAAGGCGAGATCTTTAACGTCGTGCGCGCCTAAGTCCGCGGTCTTCCTCGTTCTGGCAAACTCTAAGCACTCGCGAAGGAGCGCGTCTTTTTGAAAGTTCTTTATGGCTTTTAATCGAAGTCTTTCGCGGTCGACGTCTTCTTTCTCGTCGCGGCCTAGAACCATTCGCTGAAGTTCTTCGATCGGCAAGCCGGATTTGAGCTGGTCTTGCGCGAGAAGAGAGGTCGATGCTTCTCCCGTCGAGGAGTCTTCGTTGACTTTATTCAGAATGGACGGGTCGTTGAGCGCGGCGGATAAAATTTCCGCCGACGTTTTGTTCTCTCCGTGGTGGTGCTTGTGAGGTAACGAAGACGAGAGAACCAGCGGCGGTGCCGCGTGTGCTTTCGACATTTTATCTTCCTTCGCGTTCCGGCCAACGCTTCCGACCGATCGATTGCTCCTATAAATCATCGTGCCGTAATCTCTGATATCCGAGCCGCTGTTGCTTTTCCGTAACGTATCCGAGGACGAGTAATCCGAGCCCTCTTTGTTACTGTACTGTGACAATCGACGTTGTCCCCCTCCACCTAAGGCACCTTTTATCAAAAGCGTCATGTATGCGTCGACGTTTGGATCCAACCCGCCGTACTTTTCCTCTAACTTTTCCTTCTTATGCGATACTCCCAAAGGAATCAACTCTTCGACTAAAACTCGCCTCGCCAGGCGCCAATCACCTCCTGCTTTAATCTTTGCATTCTTAAAGAACTCGTGTCGTCTCAGCGCTTGCGCGCTCGCTCGGCCTCGCGGATCTCGTTTCAACGCTTGCGCGATAAAATCGTGAAAAGCTAAGGACCATTCGCCCCTGCGGTTCAACTCCGGGCTGGCGTCCACGGCGATTTGAAAGATCACTCGCATGGGGTGCACGTCATGTCGCGGAGGATGCATCTCGGCCATTTCGATGGCGGAGATACCTAAAGCCCACACGTCCGCTTTACCATCGTACCCTTGGGCGAACGATGACGACGATCTCGAGAATTGTTTGCTCCTTTTGTCTGTACCGCTATTGCTTTTTTCTTCTCCTCCGCCACCATTATTGCCTTCGCTCGAAATCACCTCCGGCGCCATCCAATGCGGCGTCCCAACAAACGTCTTCGCGCGTTCGTTCGCGCCTTCTTGTAACTGCGTCGCCACTCCAAAATCCGCCAGTTTCACCTCCCCTCGTCTCGTCAACAAGATGTTCCCGCACTTGATGTCCCTGTGTATCCTCCCGTTCTCGTGTAAATACTGCAATCCGCTCAACGCGCCGAAGCAGACGTACGCGACGACATCCTCCCTGAACCCTTTATTCACCACTTTAGACACTAAAAACGCGTTCAAAATGTCTCGCACACTTCCTCCGCCGCAGAATTCCATGACGATCCAGACTTGCGAACAGTTCGAGGTGACGAACGACTTGAAGTATTTCGTCACGTTTTCGTGCTTGGACGCGTGTAAGACTTCGATTTCTTTCTCGATGTCTCGCCTCATGCCATCTTTTTGTTGTTTCATCAACGCGTCGTCGTCGTTCTCTTCGTCTTCAATCGGTGTTAATTTCTTGTTACTGTTGTTGTCGAAGAACGGGAGTATCTTTATCGCGACTTCTTCGTCGTCGTCGTCCTCTTTCTCGTCTTTCTCCGTTCGCATCATGGACGCTTTGTACACCGCCCCAAACGAACCGATCCCGATGAGTTCAGAGAGTGCATACTTCTCCTCCTCTCTTTTCTCCTTCTTTTTCTCCCACCGAGAGCTCGTGCGAACGTCGGTGTCGTCCTCACCAAAGACCTCCTCGTCTTGGTCTTCTTGGTTGTCCGACATGACGACGATTGATGCGTACGCGCGGAGAAAGAATGGAGAAAACACCGGTGTTGTAACGAACTCTTTTCCTCATTGATTCGCTCTGTAAACGCGCGTTTACTGTCATCAGAGAGCAAAGAAACGCGCGAGTCTCGTCGGAAGAATCAAAAGCAACAAAAGCAGGCACGAACGAGACAGAGAGAGACAGAGAGAGACAGAAATACTAAAGATGCCGCCGAAGAAGAAGAAGAAGAAGACAAAAGAGAAACAGATTTCCCCCCCGTTGGAGGAGAAAAACAACGACGCAAAGGTGAAGAAGACCAAGACGACGAAGAAGACCGAGCGAGTGTTGGAAGGAGGAAAGAACGAGGACAAAAGAAGCAAACGACGAAAAGGAGCAAAAGATGTGATGGTGTTGCCGATACCACCATCTCTCACGAAGACGACGACGGAGAAGAAAAAGAGTTCGATACTCAAAACGACCACACAGGTGAAGACGAAGACGAAGAAGGAGAACGAGGACGTCGAGAACAACATCGAAGAAGAAGAAGAAGAAGAAGAAGAAGAAGAGAAAGAGATGCAAGACAACGAGACTACGAAGAACGAGAACACGAATAATAATAACGCGTCTGTGAGCTTCTTCGATCGATTGACGGCGGTGCTCAGTTCCGCGAAGAAGAAGAAGAGCGCTCGAGAGGAAACGCCGACGAGTAAGAAGACGAAGGGAAACGACGACGACGATGACAGTGAGACGGCGAAAAGACCGAGCAGTCGGAAGAGGAAGATTTCGTTTTCCTTCGGCGGCAAGGAGGAGGCGACGATGATGCCGCCACCGCCGTCGAGTGGTAAGAGGAGACGGGTGACGTTTGAGGACGAATCGTCGCTTCTCGGCGCGGGGAGGATGAGGTACGCGACGGCGATTGGAATCTTAGCCGGGACGACCGCGTGTGTTTTGGGAGGGCACTTGGCCTCGGTGGCGTATTTGTTGGATAGTTTAGGCGCGTAGAACGCACACGGAGCGAGAGAAAGAAAGAAAGAGAGAGGGAGAGTTGATGTCAAACTGTAATTTTATAATTTTACCGCGAAAGCTGCTAAACATATTCTGCTAATACAACGATACGTCTATTTGCTATTACTACTCGTTTGCCTTCGTCTTGTTGTCGTTGTTGTTGTTACTATTACTAAAATTATTAGAAGTCTAGAGGCCCTTCGCTTCCAATTCCAGTCGGACCGCTACTACATAATCCACCGCTACCGTTCGTCTTTTTTTCGTTGTTGGCATCGTGGTCTTCCGGGCGTTGCGCCAGCGGTTTAATCGCATACTTCTTTCCTCTTCTTTGCACCGCAAACGTTGAATCCACCGTTCCGAACCCGCCGGCTAATGCACCTGGAAAACATTTTTTACCGAGCGACAACAATGCGATGCAATTGATGGTCGGTTCTGGCAATACCGACTCAATCGCCGTCGCCCTTTCATCGAAACCAAACTCTGGATTTAACAAGGATGAGGTTTCAACGTAACAATCGCACGTTTGCCGTAAATCACTCAACTTAGTCATCGATAACAACTGTTTCGATGGGAACAAAACGAACGAAGCCATTCTGTGTACCATATCGCCTCGTTGCATGAAACCTTTCACCGCGTGAAGAAGCGCGAGATAGTTTTTGAAGACGATTGCGTTGGACGGATCATCGAGCAACGCTCGGGGCGGTTGAATAACTATTCTTCCGACTGAATCTTTCTCGACGAGTTTCTTCCCAAAACTTTTGACCGCCTCGAACGTCTTCCGAATGTTATTCCGACTCACGTCGCATTGAACCACGTCGATGGAAATATTCATCGCCTCTTCGTTCGAGTGCGCTCGAGTCACGTCAAAATCGTGGCAAAACGCGCGCAACTTCATCTTCTTCTTCTTCTTACTTTCGCTATTTAAAGCACCGCCACGACTGCGAGTATCACCACTCTTCTCCTTCTCTTCCTTACTCTTTTCCAAATACCGTCGATATTGCCACGCGATTTTCAACCCGTCGCCGCTCGAAGATTCCGCCTTCTTCTCGGAATCCTCCCCGGAGCGCGCGGCGGCGCTCTCGGTTCCTCCTATGCCTTCACCTCCATCGTTTTTACTGTTCTTAATTTCCCCATCCATTTCGCCAGTACTAGTATCGCTTCTCCTCGTCGTCATCCTCGGAAGTGTCTCTCGCAAATCTCTCTCGTCGTCTGCACCTTCGTCGTCCGTGGTCAACCACAACCCCGCTTGCTCGCACGCCAAAGCGCCTTCGCTCAGAAACAGTTTCGCGAACACGTTCGCCACCGCTTCAGCTCCTCCGAATCCTCCTCTGTTCTCGTCGTCTGAATAATCGTCGAGAAAGATCCCGAACACGCCGTTCAGAGGTACACCGCCGCCGAGCACGTCGTCTAAATCCTCCGTGCCGGTGGAAATTACTCGACTGCCGCCAACGCCTACCCCGTGCGCTCCCGGTCGAGTGCCGTTCAGCGCTTTAGTCGTTGTTTCCTCGTTTTCGAATTCGCTTTTTAGTTTCCTCGTTTCGTGTTCTTCTTTACAGATCTTCGCGTCTTCGCGTCGCGCGCGTCGTCGTCCTTCGTCGTCGTCCACTTCAGTCGTTGCGCGTAAAGTCGTCTCTCGCTCCGATTGGTGTTGTTTCTGTTGTTGTTGTTGAAACCGTCGTCCTCGTCGGACGAACGACGACGACATCTCTACGTGTGCACGCGTATACTATCGCACAGAAAAGGAGCGCATGATGTACGCAGAGAGAGCAGTCGTCGCGTGATTCTTGCAGTCGACACGTGCACACAACTTTTGGGGAAATCCAATCCGGAATTGGTCAAACGTTTGACGCTTTACGTTGCACGTATTATGCGCGCGATGATGCCAACGAAACCTGGTGTTGCTGGTTTTAAGAGCACGAGTGCTGCGCAAAAGAGTGATACCACCACCACCGCGCGGGATCGAGATCGTAAGCATCAAAGACCGTACGATTTAATCGTGTTCGGCGCGACTGGCTTTACCGGCGCCTTAGCGGCGAAGTACTTGGCGAAGAAAGACGACAACGTTCGATACGCGCTCGCCGGTCGAGACTTGGAGAAGCTGCAAAAAATCGCGAACAAAAGTACGAGCGAGGAGAGCAAAAGTCGTTCCGTCGATGTGTACGCCGGTTCTACGCCGGAAGAACTGCGAGAAATAACCGAGAAAGCGAACGTCGTTTTATCCTTCGCCGGCCCGTTCGCCAAGTTTGGCTTCGCTTTGACCGAAGCGTGCGTGGCGACGAAAACGCACTATTGCGACATCACGGGAGAACCACCGTTTATACGGAAATGCGTGGAACAGTTACACGAGAAAGCGAAGAGAGAGAAGACGTGCGTGGTGAATTGCGTCGGGTACGACTCGATACCGTGGGATTTAGGCGCGTGGGCGGTGGCGGAGTCGTTCAAAGCGGACGGGTTCGAGTGCGTGAGAGCGGAAGCGCACGCGGGGAAAAGTAAAGGCGGGGTGAGCGGGGGGACGATTGCGAGCGCGGCTGGAGTCATCGCGGAGAACTCAATGGCGGATTTGAAGAAGATGGGGGATCCGTTTTATTGCGTTCCGGAGCTGTGTCGAGACGGAGAGAGACCGTTGAAGAGAGAGATCAAAGAGAATTGGCGTTTGCAAGGCGACGCGAGGTTGGACGAGGCGACGGGGAAGTACACGATGCCGTCGATTATGGCCGGAATTAACTCGAAAGTCGTCGCGAGGAGTTACTCGTTACTCCGCGATAAGGATAAAGAGAACGCGTGTTTCGCGGAGGATTTCAGTTACGGCGAAAGCGATTTTTGTAAAGACGAATCCAAAGCGAATTGGGGCGCGAGAGGGATTAAAACGTTCGGGGTTCTCTTCGCCATTCCGCCGACGAGGTGGTTGTTGAGAAAAACGGTCTTACCTGCGCCGGGCCAAGGACCGAACGAGGATATTTTAGAGAACGGGTACTCCAACGTTTACGTCGTTGGACACGGACGAGATAAGAACGACGCGAGCAGCAAAGTCGAGCCGAGGGTGGCGCACTTTGAATTTAAAAACGCGGACCCGGGGTATAAAGGTACCGCCGCGCTCGCGGTTGAAGCCGCCTTGTGTTTGAGCTTATCCGATAAAGCGCCGGGGTTGAAAATGGGCGGATGTTTAACGCCGAGCGTAGCGTTGGGGGAAACTTTGATCGAGCGGTTACGCGACGCGCCGAATTTCTCCTTCTCCGTATCCGCTTTGAAGGGAAAGGAGTTGAAAGTTTAATCGTAATACGTCGGGTAGAAATGAATGAAATACAAAAAGAGAGCAGAGCAGAGCGCGCGCACGAGTTAGAAATCAAAACGCATATTTGAAGTTTTAAATCATATACAAACAAAACAATCCCGCTAAATCCTCCAAATCTTAATGATTTGGAAGTAATAATATAGTAACAATAAATCCCATCCGTGATTGAATCACCGGGCAACATTCGTATCCGCTAACATCGTCGCCGATTCGACCGAGTCACCGATGGATAACTCCCCGACCGCGATTCGCCCGTGGCCTTTCTTCCCCCAATTCAACCACGAGTTGATAATTTTCCACGAGTACGTCCCGTCTGATTCTTTGTGCCAACCGATGACCTCAATCACGTGCCCACCGTGTGATCGACCTCTTGTCTCTGAATCCGCGCTCGTTCTGTACGCCCCGTCTTTATACGCGTAAAACTCGTCGTAAATTGTCCCGGCATACGAGGACACAGGTCCGCTGTTATAAATCTCCCTCGCCATGCAATCGTAATCACCGTCTGGACAGTGGATCAACTTATCGATGTGCTGCGCGACTTCATTTCTAGTGTGTTCGTCCAAATCGCCTTGGCACTGAGCTGTGTCCGATTTCAGCGGGCACGCCGGCGTCGGCTGCACGTGACACGGGTGATGACACGGCGGGAACGGGTACGCCGCGCACCCTTTCTCGTCCCCGTACTTTCCACCACTAGCGACACCAAACTCTTTCGCGAACTCGTACGCGTCGTCCGGCATCCCACCTTCGCACGACCCGAATGAAAACTCCGACACCAACTGACCGCACGACAAAATCTCCGACGCCGCCAATCGCTCTTGCACTTTGCCTCCGCTCGCGATGCACAACCTATCGCTCATCACCTTGGTCGGCGCAATCGCCCAACACGATCCGCACTCGCCTTGATCCCACGCTTCGCCGATAAATTCCGAGCACTCCGGCCATTTCTCTCTCGCGTCAAAACTTTCCGGTAAATCCGAGGGCGGTTCCCACGCGTATTCGTTCGACGACATGCCTAAATAATCGACGTTGTTGTTGTTGTTGCTTTTCTTCTCTCCCTTTTGAGGAGGAGAAAGAGTAGTAGGAGTACTACTACCGCTGCTACCACTCCTCGCCGTTGGTATTCTCTGCTCTCGCCTCTTTGGCTTTTCGTACTCTTTATCCTCGTTGACGATTTGATTCTCTTTCAGAACCTCGACTAAATTCGCCTGTTTTTGTTTCCTTTCGCTCTCTTGCTTCCCGTCTTTCGAGGCGTACTCGGAGAGTTCCCAGCGCACTTTGTTTCCTCCTCCTCCTCCTCCTCTCGAGTTGCTCTTCTTCGATATCAAATCTTTACTCGAGGACGACGAAACAGAAGAACTGCTCGAACTCGTCGCCACAGAAGAAAAACCGGACGCGATTTGAGACGAATCTTTCTTCTTCGACCGTCTCCCACCCGGGTTGGTCACGCGTTCGACCGCGTCCATCTTCTCGTCCGCGCTCCAGGAGAGATTCTTCTCGTTGATGCGTTTCCCTAACCCGTTGGATGTTTTCCCGGACGAGTTCGTTTTGTTCAGCGACGCCAGGGAGACGCACGCCAAAAACCCGAGCACGCATATGCACAGGGTTATCAGGAGGACTTTTTTAATCGCGTGCGCGGGTTTACTCGCGCTTTGAGTCGTCGTGTTTCTGTCGTCTCCTCCGGGCGTTTGGTGATGTTTCCCCGTCGTTGCATTTAAATCATCACCATCCGCGTCCTCTCTGATGATGCCAACGACGGGGAGCAACAAAGGCTGCCGCTCGTCGATCGGTGTCATCATTTTTCTTTACTCTCTCTTTTGAGACAGAAAGAACAAAAAGAGAGAGAACAAAAAGAGAGAGAGAGAGGACGGCGATGCGAGGAGAGACAAAAAGGCGACGAGGTACGCCCCGCGCGCGCGCGTTTAAGTGTGGATGTGATTTCTCTAAAGGCGCGGTCGAAGGAAGAACATTTGCTTTAGGGTTTCTCTTATTTAGGGTTCTACATCCTAATTGGCAAGCTCTTTCTCTCTTCAGAACAGTTCTTTGGCAAACTGGGTGTCTTTTTTTCGCCTAAAATGCCGAGTCGTCGTTTCCTTCTCGTCGTCGCGATCAAAGTTCGAAAGGCTGGTCACGATGCCGAGCTCTTTGGCGAACGCGGACGGTTTGAACGAAGACGATGGTTTCGAATTTTCGTCTTCTTTTTCTTCTAAAATCGACGACGACGGTTCGCCGCCGCCGCGGTGTGATAGTTGTTTCGAAGTCGATGGTTTCGGCGCGAACCCGGCGAAGCCGCTGAAGACGCCCGCGCCGCCTTTCGGGGGCGGTTTTTTGTTCTCGTCGTCTTTGAAGTTGGCGAGGCCTGGGAAAAGCGCCAGGCCTGGTCGGTCTTTGTTTTCGCTCTTTTGTCGTTGTTGTTGTTGTTGTTCTCGCGCGAGTTTGGCGGCTTCGGGCGAAGGAGAACCTTTCTTTGTCTTGTCCTCCTCTCCTCCTCCTTTCTTACTCAAACGGCTAAAAACGCTCCCTTTTTGCGGACTCTCTTCTTTCTTACTCTCGTCAACCGCTTTCTTCACGCCTCCGGAGACTAAGCTCGCGAACGCGTTCGGCGTCTTCGCTTCGTTTCCGTCCTCCTTGCCATCATTCTTAGACATCCCCCCCGGCCGTTTCGCTCGAACGACTTTCCTTCTCACCACGTCCCCTCCTTTTCCTCCTTCCTCTCCTTCCCCTGCTTTCGCTCTCGGCACGTATTTCAACCCTCGATTCTCCGCCGCTAAACGTTCCTTCTCTCGTTCCTCAAATTCGATCTTCTCTCGTTCTTTCCGTTGCATTTCCGTTTGCCTTTTCGCGTCTTCGATCATTTTTTTGATATCCTCTTTGGTATCACTCGCAAACGTTTTGGTCGCGAACGGGTTCGTCCCCGGTGGTGCTTTCCCTTCCTTCGCGAGCGAGCCGAAATACCTTTCGCCGTGTTCCTTCTCGTCTTTGTCTCCGTTGGACACTTTGACGACATCATTTTCGTCGTCATCTTCGCCGTCGTTAATGGTGTTTCTGTTGTTGTTTTCGTCGTGCGCTCCGTTTGCGAGGTGAACGACTTCGCCTTCTTCTTCCTCGTCGTCTTCTGCGGCTCCTGCTTCGACCATTGCGTGTGTATATCGTTGTTATTAATAAGATTAAAGTGCGGACATTTCCTTCACTTTTAAAAGGAACCAATTGGAAAGAAGAGAGAGAGAGAGAGAGAGAAGAGTTTACGCTCGAGCGCCTGTTACGGTAAAAAGCGTTTGATACGCGCGGTAGCGTCGAGGGGAAAGCGTATTCTCGTTTCACGTCTGTAAAACCCGTTCCGACTGTCTTCAGAGAGAGAGAGAGAGAGAAAGAGCGAGAGAGAATTCAAAATCCTTCCCCGTGGGGAAATCTCTTCGTCGTAAGTTATGGCGGGAATACCACCGCCTCAAGTCTCTCGCCTGGACTTTCTGAAACAAAAACCACCCGCAAACTACGTCGCCGGCATCGGCCGAGGCGCGACTGGGTTTACCACTCGGTCTGACATAGGTGGCGCGGTGAAACAAACCGCCGCTGGGAAAGTGACTTTGGTGAGTGGTGGAGGAGCAGGTGGAGGAGGAGGAGGAGAGGAAGAAGACGAAGGCGATGATACCGACCAAAAGAATAGAAGGAGAGGTACGAACGACGACGCGGGTTTGTTCGCCAAGGATAAAAACGATGGCTCGTACGACGAGGACGACGAGGAAGCGGATCGGATATGGGCCGCCGTCGACGCGTTTTGCGAGCCGGACGAGAGGACGCGAGCGAAGAAGGAAAAGATGCGACGCGAACGGCGAGAGGAGAAGAACGATAGGGTGAAAGATAAGACGATTAAAGATCAGTTCGCGGATTTGAAGAGGAAACTGAGCGAAGTGAGCGAGGAAGAGTGGGATCAGATTCCAGAGATTGGAGATTATAGCGTTAAGAAGTCAAAGGCGTACGAACGTTTCACGCCGGCGCCAGATACGTTGTTATCGGCGGCGTTGAAAGAACGAGAGACGGTAAATACGGACGAAGATCACGAGCGAGGAGGTGATGGAACGAGCACGGATTTAACCGCGGTCGGGGAGGCGAGAGGTTTAGGATTGGGATTGAAATTAGACGGTTTGCAACAACAATCGCAAGATAGTCAAAACGGGTCATCTACGGTCGATCCGAGAGGGTATTTAACCTCTCTGTCGTCGTTGAAAATTAACTCGGCGGCGGAAATTTCGGATATTAAGAAAGCGCGCTTGCTTTTAAAGTCGGTGATAAACACGAACCCAAAGCACGCGCCCGGGTGGATCGCAGCAGCTCGGTTGGAAGAGATTGCCGGGAAATTGAAAGCGGCGAAAGATCTCGCGAGGAAAGCGTGCGAGGCGTGCCCGAAAAGCGAAGACGCGTGGATCGAAGCCGCTCGTTTACACGGCACGGAATCTGATCAAGGGAAAGCGATATTAGCATCGGCGGTTGAATCGTTGCCAAACTCTGTCGCGATTTGGATGCGAGCGGCGCAAGCGGAAAAAGACGAGGATCGCAAGAGAAGAGTTTTAAGGAAAGCGTTAGAAAACGTTCCGAATTCTGTCCGATTGTGGAAAGCGTTGGTAGATTTATCCGAAGAGAACGACGCGAGAGCGTTATTGCAAAGAGCCACGGAGTGCTGTCCACAACACATCGAGTTATGGCTCGCGCTAGCTCGATTAGAGTCTTACGACAACGCGAGGAAAGTTTTGAACAAAGCGAGAGAAACGTTACCGACGGAACGCGCGATTTGGGTCACCGCGTCGCGGTTAGAAGAAGCCAACGGGAACGGCAAAATGTGTCAAAAAATTATCGACCGGGCCATCAAGTCTTTGCGAGGTAAGAACGTGAAAATTGACAGAGAGTTATGGATGAAAGAAGCCGAGACGTGCGAGAAGAGCGAGCCGCAATCGCTGGAAACGTGTCGCGCGATTGTCCACGCGGTCATTGGCGAAAACGTGGACGAATTAGATCAAAAGCTCACGTACGCGGCAGATGCGTCCGAGTTTGAAAAGAATGGCTCGTTTGAAGTCGCGCGAACGATTCGTAAGAAACTCATCGAGGTTTTTCCGGAAGACGTGGAAATCTGGATCGACGCCGCGACGCTGGAGAAGAATTGCAAAAATTTCAAAGGCATGGACCAAGTCTTACGAGAGGCGACGACGAAACTTCCGAACGAGGAAATTTTGTGGCTCATGGCGGCAAAAGAGCGATGGTTACAAGGCGACGTGACGGGCGCGCGAACGGTATTAGAGGAGGCGTTTTCTGCAAACCCAGAAAACGAGGACATTTGGTTGGCGGCGTTCAAGTTAGAATTTGAAAACGAAGAGTTGGAACGCGCGAGTTTACTCTTAAAAAACGCGCGCAATCGAGAAGGCGGTGACAAGACGAATTCCGCTCGCGTGTGGATGAAATCTGCGGTGTGCGCTCGACAAATGAACGACGCCGAGGAAGAACGCGAGGTGTTGAAGAAAGGCCGGGCGTTGCACCCGAAGTTTTGGAAACTCTGGATCATGTCCGGTCAACTCGAAGAGAGAGAAAAGAAGTACGCCGAGGCGAGAAAAATATACGATTTAGGATTAAAGAAATGTCCAGACTCTTCGCCGATGTGGATCGCTAAAGCGCGATTGGACGTGTTGGAAAAGAAGTTTGGTTTAGCGCGAGCGACGTTGGAGCAGGCGCGATTGAAGAACCCGAAAATTCCAGAGGTTTGGCTCGAAGCCGTCGCGGTGGAGAAACAGCTCGGCGAACACACCGCCGCGTCCGCGTTATTAGCGAGAGCCCTTCGCGAGTGTCCGAAGTCCGGTATTCTCCACGCCGAAGCCATCAAATCTGCGCCTCGCCCGCAGCGCAAAGCTCGTTCTGTGGATGCACTCAAAGCGTGCGACGACGACCCAGACGTCGTCTGCGCCGTCGCGCGCCTCTTCTGGAACGACCGCAAATTAGACAAAGCCCGCGCCTGGTTCAACAGAGCCGCCACGTTACGCCCAGAAGACGGCGACGTGTGGGTCCGCTACTACGCCTTTGAAAAGTCTTTAGAAGACGACGCTGCTGAGGGTAATCTCAACGCCGTCGCCAAAAAAGTCTCCTCGAAGAAAGCATCATTCGCCGACGCGAAAAGCTCGCCCAAAGAAGACGTCCTCGCTCGCGCCGCCAAAGCGAATCCGAACCGAGGTCGATACTGGGCGCCCGCGCGTAAAGATTTCCAAAATTGGCGCGACTCTGTCGAAGAAACCACACTCAAAGTGTTGGCGAAGATGGAAAGCGAGGGTGAGTTTTCGAGTTAGAGATTTGTTGTAAAAAGAACAACCCGAAAACATCTCTCGATATCTCTCGTCGATACGACGATACCAGTCAACACCACTCTCAACGAGTCACTCGTCCCCTTGAATTCGTCATTTTTTTACGCACAAAACTCCTTTTCCTACGCTACAATAACACATGCCGGTCAAACCGGGCCCACCGCCTCCGATCCCACCTCTCCGTCCTCCCGAAACCATTTGCATCCCGTCTCGTTCAAAGACATCAGAAGGAGTATCGAAAATAACCTTCACGCAATACACGGACGAGGACAAACAACTTCCCGAAATTTCCCTTCTGATTAAACAGCAACTCAGCGAACCGTATTCGATATTCACGTACCGATACTTCTTAAACCAGTGGCCACAGCTGACGTTTCTCGCGTACGATTCTGAAGAGAATAAGTGCATCGGGACGGTGGTGTGTAAGTTGGACGACCACCGAGGGTCGTTTCGAGGGTACGTGGCGATGTTGGTGGTTGCACCAGAGATGAGAAAAGTTGGACTCGGGTCTATGCTCGTGGAGAGAGCGCTGGAAGTGATGCACGAGATGGGCGCGGACGAGTGCGTGTTAGAGGCGGAGAGCACGAACGCAGGGGCGCTGAGGTTGTACGAGAACTTGGGGTTTATTCGGGATAAACGGTTGCGACGGTATTATTTGAGCGGAACGGATGCGTTTCGGTTAAAGTTGTGCTTCCCGATGCCGCCGGAGGGAGAAGAGGAGGAGTTTATATGAGAGACCGGACGCGTTCGGTCACAGTATAATAGTATACGAGTAGAGAATAGAGCTTTCGCGCGAAGCAGATAGAATAATAGAAAAACATCAGATTGTTGTTGTAAATTGTGTAATAATGCTAAATAGTTGTGTAGGAATCTACTACAAATAAGTCTAAGTCGAGAAGCGCGCTTCTCTCGCTCGCATCTTCTCTCTGTATTTCTCTCTCTAAGTCTTGACTACGAAAAAAAGTTCACCTTTTACTTGCCCAACTTCCCTCTTCTCCCGGTCGTCTTCGTGTGTTGGCCTCTCACCTTGATCCCCCAGTAGTGTCTCAAACCTCTGTGGTTTCTCATCTTCTTCAACCTCTCGATGTCGTCTCTCAACTTGGTATCCAACTGGTTCGACGTCAATTGCGAATATTTACCGTCCTTCACGTCCTTCTTTCTGTTCAAAAACCAATCCGGCACGCGAAACTGTCTCGGGTTGGAGACGATAACCATCAACGATTCGAGTTCAGCCGCGGAGAGTTCCCCGGCTCTTTTCCCCATGTCGATTTCCGCCTTCTTGCAGATGATGTTGGCAAATCGACGCCCGATGCCTTTGATTTTCGTGAGAGAGTACATGACCTGTTTTATGTGTGAGAAAGGCAAGCGTGTGAGTAACAATAGTAAACGGCATAAACACCAGGGAGAGCGCAAAAGAGAGAGAAAAAGAGAACTCGGTGATCGAAAACCACGCGAGGAACGGAGAGGAAAATTGGTCTCTCTGGACCCTTTTTCGCTCTTCGTGTTTGGTGGTGCTCGAAATGTCGAGGAAATTTCGTTGCCATCTCGGCGCCGCAACACACCACGCGAACGCGCCACTCGCTCCAAAAGCACGCATTCGCGCGCGGAAATACTTTCTGAACGCGACGCGAACGATTTTACTCGCGAGTTTGTTTCTCCAAACAGCGTCGTCCATTCAAACACAAATGCGCAGGTTTTGGATCTCTCTCAAAAGGGAGGAAACGAGGGCTAAAAAATGTGAAAGCGGGGCTTGAATTTCAATCTCGCGCGCGCGCAAACGCGCACGACGCGAACGAGAAAAACAAATTCTCTTTCACGTACCTTCTCGCGTCCATCGACGTTCGTGTTTAAAACGCGCAAAATGTGCTGGAAATCGTCGCCGACAATCAAAGCCATGATGATGCGATAGATGTTTTGCTCTTCTTTTGACGCTTCTTTTCCTTCCTCTCTTTGTCTCCTTTCTTGCAAAAAAAAGGGAGGACTTGCTCGAATTAGGGTTTAAAGCCCTAAATTTAGTGCAACACAAAAAAAGAGTTCGAAAAGTGTTGCGTTTTATCCACAAAATCATCCAACCATGACTGCCGGTGTTTCCTTCTGTTCGTCGTCGTCGGTCCTCCAGACCGCGTCCTCCTCGCAATGCACGAGCAGCAGCAGCAACAGTAGGAGCAGTCGAGGATGTCTTTTTTTTCGCAGCTCTTCTTCTTTATCTTCTTCTCAAAGCGTTGTTGAGCGTGATGGCAGCAGAAGGATTGGAAGAGGAAAAAAGTTCGTCGCGTTTGCGTCGTCGTCGTCGAACGACGACAACAAAACCTCGGAGTCGCTCCAGTCTTCCTCGGTGTTCCTCCTCGGTCTCATGGGGACCGGGAAAACCACGGTGGGTAAAAAACTCGCCGACGCTTTAGGGTACGGCTACTTCGATACCGATCAGTTGATTGAACAAATATGCAAGCAAAAAGTGCACGAGATATTCGAGGAAGACGGCGAGGAGGGGTTTCGAGAGACAGAGAGCGCGATATTAGCGGAAGTGGCGTCGTATAAAAGAGTGGTGGTATCCACTGGCGGGGGCATCGTGACGGTGAGGAATAACTGGATGCACTTGCACAACGGCGTGACGGTGTGTTTACAAGGCGACCACAGGACGTTGGCGAGGCGGGTGCATAAAGACGGCGTCGGCGCGAGGCCTTTGTTGAAGGAGTGTCTTTCCGAGGAGGACGAAGAGGCGCAGATTACGAAAATTGAAGAGAAGATACAGTCATTGTGGCGAGATAGGGGAAAGATGTACGCGGAGTGCGACATTGCGGTTTCGGTGAATGGGGAAGAGGACGAGGCGTACGGCGCGAGCGTGGAGACGATCGTGGAGAGGATTTGTAAATCTATAGACAAGCGTTTGCGCGAGGACGGCAAACAGGAAAAGTTGAGAAAGGGACCAGAAGTCGGCGACATAGAGGTGAAAGATTTGAAAACAGGAGAGAGAATAGATAAGATTGATTGAGCTTATTTTTGGCATCGATTGATTGATTATTTGTGTGAGTTGTTTTATTAGTATTCTTTAAATCACTCGTTCGAGCCTAACTGCGTTCATACACATCGTCATCGTAAAAAATCTATATATACCAACAACTCTCGCGCGCGCTTGCGTATTATACGTGCGTATTACTGCGCATATTATATTATCTTAATTATTTCGTTTTTTCCTATTCTCTCGTTCTCTCGTGTTAAACCATTTCTTTGTCGAGAACACCTTCCGAGTCGCGAACGGCGTCTTCGGTCAACTCCGGAGGGCCAATGAAAGATAATATCGCCGGGAGCGTCACGAGAGCGTTGAACAAGCCAACAAATAAAATCATCGCGTACATAGAAAAGAAATATTTCTGGAAGTACTCGTAATCTGCGCCGACGAGCGGGAGTACCGCCAAGAACGTCGTGAACGCAGACGCGAAAATAGCCGGTCCCATTTCCGAGAGCGCCTGAGCGGCGCGCTCGGGTCTCGTGCCTTTCGCTTCCGCGAAAGCGCGAGCTTCGTGAATGACAAACTCGATCGAAATACCAACCGTCATGATCAAATTCACCATAGTCACCGCGTTTAATTTTAAGTCAATCCAATGAATTAAACCATACAGCTCGATTTGAATCACCGCGATCACAAAGGTCAAAATAACATCCAGCCATAGGGAGGTCACAAACGGATACATGACGACAAAGGCAATCGCCACGGAAATGCCTAAACCGCGCAGAGTGTTTCTTTCTATGTTCAGATACTGTTCGTTCAAAGCGTACAAAGCGTAGTCGAATGGAAATACCGTCGCACCATCTTCAGTGGCGAGCGTAGAATTTTCGGCAATCTTTCGCGCCTTGCGCATGTGATTTAACTTGTCTTCCAACGAGAACACATCCTCCACGTAAAAGAGGGCGCGCACGTCGCTAATGGTCGTGTGCCCAACACTCGTTGGCGTAGAGTTGGTGATCATCAGCGATTGCGAAATTTGACCTCTCTCGCCTCCGTCGAGAAAAGTTTGCAAGTTTGTATTGTACAACGTTGGGTTATACACTTGACGCCACGGGCACACGCAGTGATTGTTCGTCGCGTTGTACGAACACCTGTACGTCTGCGAAGCACTCGTAACGGTTGGATTGTGGGTCGTCGGTGCGTACGCCATTTGCGGCTCTGCGTTCATGCACGTTCGAATGCACTTCTTCTTTTTATCGGAATCACTTAAAATCGCGTCTGCGTTGATAGACGCGCACCTCTCCAACGATT
>Ga0209631_10001927_pt1 | contig 25526 bp, 22 predicted proteins | sample COG_08_FD_184752 | JGI IMG/M metagenome (GOLD analysis project Ga0209631, IMG submission 184752) | Pelagic Microbial community sample from North Sea - COGITO 998_met_08 (SPAdes) (version 2) | ecosystem: Environmental > Aquatic > Marine > Neritic zone/Coastal water | place: Helgoland, sampling... | reverse complement strand
AAATCATTTATAAAAGCAAATTCAACAGTGAAATAAATGGGTGTAATAATAATAGCAGAAGCTGGCGTTAATCATAATGGAGATATTGAATTAGCAAAAAAATTAATCGATGCAGCTAGCATCGCTAATGCAGATTATGTAAAATTTCAGACATTTAAAGCGCAAGACCTAGCAAGTAAAGAGGCAGAAAAAAGTGAATATCAAAAATTAAACACAAAAAATAATGGTACGCAATATGACATGCTCAAAAGCTTAGAGTTAGACAACGAAGATCATAAAAAATTAATTCATTATTGTAAGTCAAAAGACATTAAATTTTTATCTTCTGCCTTTGATTTAGACAGTTTAGATTTTTTATTAAGCTTAAAATCTGGATTAATAAAAATACCTAGTGGAGAGATTGATAATTATTCTTATCTAGAGAAAGTTTCTCATCAAATATCTCCTGTAGTTTTATCTACAGGTATGTCTACAATGGGTGAGATTGAATCTGCAATTAAAATACTTACCTCTAATAAGCTATCACTAAATGATATTACGATTTTGCATTGCAATACTGAATATCCAACCCCTATGATTGATGTGAACTTAAAAGCTATGCTAAAGATTAAAGAATATTTTAATGTTAAGGTTGGTTACAGTGACCATACATTGGGCATAGAAGTTCCAATAGCAGCAGTCGCTCTAGGGGCTAAAGTAATTGAAAAACATTTTACAATTGATAGATCTTTACCGGGACCTGATCATGCTTGCTCTTTAGAGCCTTTAGAGTTAAAAAATATGGTTGATGCAGTAAGAAATGTAGAGATCGCATGTTCTGGAGATGGTATTAAAAAACCAACTTATTCTGAAAGAAAAAATAAATCAATAGTAAGAAAAAGCCTCTATTTAAATAAAGATATAAAAAAAGGTACTAAGCTTGCTAAAGATATGATTATTGCACTTAGGCCAGGAGATGGTATTTCTCCAATGGAAATTCCTAATTTAGTTGGTAAAATATTCAACAAAAATTTAAAAATGTCAGAAAAAATAACTTATGAAGATTTTGAAGAATAGTAATAAAAAACATTTAAATATTGGCTTATTAACAAGCTCGAGAGCTGATTATGGTATATATAAACCATTACTAAAAAAAATATCTCAAGATAAAGCGATTGATTTAACCATCATTGCTTTTGGAATGCATCTTAAAAAAAAATATGGACAAACAATTCATGATATTAACCAGGATAAGTTTGGAAAAATCAATATTATAAAAGGAATGTCAGATAAAGACTCGCCTTTAGATATTGCCAATTCATACGGCCAATTAATAAAGAAATTTTCTGAGTACTGGCAAAATAATAAATTTGATTATGTAATTGCTCTTGGAGATAGATTTGAAATGAGCGCCGCAGTTCAATCAGGAATTCCTTTTGAGATTAAATTTATACATTTACATGGCGGAGAAACAACTCTAGGTTCTTTAGATAATATTTATCGTCATCAAATAACGTTAGCTTCTAGGATTCATTTTGTAGCATCGGATCATTACTTAAAGAAAGTATTCAGTATCACTGGAAGTAATGAAAATATATATAACTATGGAGCTTTAAGTCTCGACGGTATAAGTGAAATGAAATTAATCGATTGGTCACATGTTTGCCTAAAATTTGATATTCCTCATAAAGATTATATATTAGTTACTTTTCATCCAGAGACTGTAGAATTAGATAAAAATAAGGCTTATTCAAATATTGCTTTTGAAAGCCTAAAAAAAATTAGCGAAGATACAAATATTATTATTACTCTACCAAATGCTGATGCTGCGGGTGATTTATATAGAAGATCTATGATTAAATTATCAAAATTGTATCCTAATAAAGTATCTATAGTAGAAAATTTTGGTCGTGAAAATTATTTTTCAGCTATGTATCATGCTTCAATGATGATTGGTAATACTTCTAGTGGCATACTAGAGTCGGCTTCATTTAAAAAGTATGTTATCAATGTTGGTGATAGACAAAAAGGTAGATTAAAAAATGAAAATGTTTTTGATGTGCCATTTTCAAAAGATAAGATCATTCAAGAATATAACTCTATTAAAAAACGAGCTGAGTATTCAGGTAAAAATATTTTTTTTAAAAAAAATACGGCTGAAAAAATTATAGAAACTATCAAAAATTATGACATATAAAAAATATATAGCTTATTCTAATATCACAGCAAAAGAAGGCTTAAAAAAGTTAAATGAACTTGGTTATGACAAAATTTTATTCTTGGTAAATAAAAAAAATATGCTTGTTGGTAGTTTAACTGACGGAGATCTTAGAAGAGGTTTACTTTCTGATTTGACTATAGACGATTCAGTTGAAAAATTTGCACAAGATAGTCCCTCATATATTACTCAATCAAACTATTCTATTAATTCTCTAATATCTTTACGTAAAAAATTTGAAATCATACCTGTTCTCAGTGATAAGAAGGAAATAATTGATATAATCAATTTTAGAACTCAAAATAGTTATTTACCGGTAGATGCTGTGTTAATGGCTGGTGGATTGGGTTCTAGGCTAAAACCGTTAACAGATAATATTCCTAAACCACTACTCAAAGTTGGTGATAAATCTTCTATTCAACACAACATGGATAGACTATCAAAATTTGGAATTACTAACTACTACTTATGCTTAAATCATATGAAAGAGAAAATAGTAAATCACCTAAATGTACTCTATAGTGACAAAGAAGATAAGATCTTAAATCTGCAATATATATATGAAAAATTTGCAATGGGGACTATAGGATCTGTATCTCAAATCAACAATTTTAAGAATAAATATATCCTAATAACTAATGCTGATGTTATTACAAAAATAGACTATGAACAATTTTTTCTAGATTTTGAAAGTAAAAATGCAGATTTATCTATGATAACTATTCCCTATTCAATTGATATCCCGTATGGGGTTACTTCTGTTGAGACTAGCGACAATAGTATTGTATCTTTAGATGAAAAGCCAAAGTATACTCACTTTTGTAATGCAGGAATATATTTATTAAAGAAATCTATTGTTTCTGAAATACCAAAAGATAAACACTATGATGCAACTAATTTGATTAAAAAACTGATCAAAAAGAAATATAAAATAATTGCATATCCAACTTATGACTATTGGATGGATATTGGTTCAATTGAAGACTACAAAAAAGCTAATGAGGATATTGAAAATTTAGATTTATGAAAAAATTAGTAATTATTCCAGCAAGAGCTGGATCAAAGAGATTACCGAACAAGAATATTAAGTTATTAAATGGTGAGCCATTAATAATGCATTCTGTTTCTACAGCTAAATCACTTTTTGAAGATATTGAAATATGTGTTAGCACAGAATCCAAGGAAATTAAAAAAATTGTTGAAAAATCAGGTTTAAAGGTTCCCTTCTTGAGACCTATAGAATTAGCCAAGGATGATTCGACATCAGAAGATGTTTTGATACATGCATTAAATTGGTATCAAAAGCATTTGTACCAACCAGATATTATTATTCTACTTCAACCAACTTCCCCCTTTAGAAAAACAAAACATATTAATGATATCATGAAAAAATTCTCTGATAAAATAGACATGGTTGTATCTGTAAAGGAGGCAAAATCCAACCCATACTTTAACTTGTATGAAGAAAATGATAATGGATTTCTAAAAAAAACTAAGAACAATAATTACACTCGATTTCAAGACTGTCCTAAGGTTTGGGAGTTAAATGGATCAGTTTATGCTATTAATCCTACTTCTCTTAAGAATAAGGGATTTAGCAATTTTGATAAAATTATAAAATATGAAATTAAAGAACCAATCTATTCCCTTGATATTGATACAGCTCATGATTGGGAGCTCGCTAGATATTTTTCTTTAAATAACTGACTATTGTATCTACGCTTGTCAATTTAGATATATCATCAAAATTAACTTTTAAATTAAAAACGTCTTCAATCTCCAATATAATCCTTATTTGATTTAGGGAATCCCATGCACTTATATTATCTGTGCTAGCATCTTTTTCTATCTTCATCTCTAAAACTTCTTCTAAAATCTTTATTACTTTACTTAGCATTAATAACCTTTATATTATTTTTTAATACCTTTTTCTTTTGAAATATATATTTTTTATTAGAATTATTTTTAACATTTTCACATAAGTTGAATCCAAGATCTAGATATTTATCTTTAACTAAAATATTTTTTTTAGTAGCTATATATCTACCATAAATAATCTTTGTTTTTGGAATATGATTAAGTAACTCATTAAAAAAATAATTTTCTATCTGCTTGCCAACAACTCTACAGCTCATTAAAAAAGTATCAATCATAAAAAATCCCTCTGGATTTCTATACATGATACATGCTACAACCTTTCCATAATCACCAAATTTATCTTTTACCGATCCAACAGATACATGATAATCTTTGCTCAAAATAAACCTTTTTATATCTAGTTCAGAATATCTTTGGGTAGTAAAATTAAATTGATTGGTTTTCTGTGTTAGTTGAGATAATCGTGTAATATCTTTTTTATTATTATATGAAATTGTTAACTGGAGATCTAAATCTTTAATAAATCTATCAAAGTCATAACTAGAGTTTTCTAGTTTTTTCCTTTTAATATTGTCTTTGTATTGAAGAGTTTTCTTTCTGTCTTCATCTGTTATATTAAATTTAGAAAAATATTTTAAATCTATATCATCGATAAATTCAGATAAATCAGATACTGAATCTGGAAACTCTGGAACTATAGACTCTGTATACTTTCTAACTACTTCTCTTTCTGTTGGATTATCATCAATAAAAACTAAGGAATCTTCACCAATATTGAGTTCTTGAGCTATTTCTTTGATATTTATATTTTTTGATTCCCAATTTATCTTTTTAACTATAAAATCATTCCACTTTAGCAAAGAAAATTGATGATTTAAAAATACATCTTTTGCATCATTTATGTTATTTTTAGAACAAATTGCTAATATTATTCCCTTTTTCTTTAAATTTTTTATCTTTCTTTGAAATTCATAGAAGGCTTCTCCAATACCGTCCGTACTGAGACTGATACCATCAATTCCATCTTCACCTACTACTCCGCCCCACAATGTATTGTCTAGATCGAGCACAAGACACTTTTTTGATTTATTATCTAATGAATTAATTGTATCAATTAGTTTTTCAGAAATTAAATTATTTGCAAACTTATTAAACCTAATTCTTCCATAATTCCATGTGGTATTATTATGTAAATTTTTCCATCCCCTTTCTTGAATTATACTGGCAAGATCAAAGATAAATAAATTATTATTTGATAGAGATTTTTTTTGTAAATAAAGATTAACTTTTGATTCAACTTCTTTAATGTTATTCTTTTTATTATAAAATTGTATTTTATTTATTGAGCTTGAAATATAAATATTCGAAACTATTAAATACCCTTTGTTATTTTTGGAGAATGAATCACAAATTTCATCAATATGTTTTTTGATTCCTGATATTTCTTCAAAATTTTCAATTAGTAAATTTCCGTCTAAAAATAAAAAAGAATAATTAGCATTAAATTTGGTAAATGCAGAATTTGTATCAAGCAATTCATGAAAATATTGATTAAACCCTGATACGTATATGTCAGTATTTTTCTTCTTTTTTTGGTATTCTTTTGCAAGAATATCAATCGTGTAATTACCTAGAAATGAAACTTTTTTCACAACAAAACATTCCTAACATCAAAATTATTATTATTATAGATTATACTATCACTAACAAATTAAATAAGTATAAACATTTTAAGTAAACTAATGAACTCTATAAACTTTTGCAAAAATAAAGACATCAAAGATTTAAAATATTTTATTAAAAAAAATTGGCAAGATGATCATATACTTTGTTCTGATAGCAAAATTTTAGAATTTCAACATAAAGGTAAGGAAAAATATAATTTTGTTATCAGTAGAAACGAAAAAAACATTATTGACGGTGTACTTGGCTTTATACCTAACAATCACTTTGATCAACAATTAAATAAGGCTAATCTAATATGGCTTGCACTTTGGAAAGTAGATGAAGAATTAGCAAGCCCAGGCTTAGGTCTATCTTTGCTAAAGTATCTTGAAAATGAAACTAATCCTGATATTATTTGTGTAGTTGGTTTAAATAAAGATGTAAAAAAAATATATGAAGTTTTAGGATATCATACTGATAAAATGAACCACTTTTACTTTTTAAACAACGCTTGTCAATCTTATAAAATCATTAAAAATTTTCCTGAAAATATTAATAATAATTCACACCTTAATGATTTAAAAAATATATCTTTAAAAGAAATTGATTTTGATGATATTGATGAAGATTTATTTGAAAGCTTAGAATACAAAAGTAGATCATACTTTTTTAATAGGTACGCCCTTCATCCAGTTTATAATTATCTGGTATTAGGAATATTTCATAACAAGAAAATAGAGGTTGTTTTTATAGCTAGAAAAGTGGATACTGCTGATTCATCATGCTTGAGAATCATTGATATAATTGGAAATATTAAATGTGAAATGAATCTGAGCGGAGTTCTTAGTAATCTCCTTGTTAATTATAACTGTGAATATATAGATTGCTTAAATAGCGGAATTGAGGAAAAATACTTTAAAGAATTAGGATTTAGTTTAAAAAATAATCAAACTATTATTCCAGAATACTTTGAACCTTTTGTTAGAAAAAATATTGATATCTATCTTGCATATAGACCAAAAATAAATAATTTTATAATATATAAAGGTGACGGAGATCAAGATCGTCCAAATGAAATAAGAAATTGAAAAATAACGTAACAACTATAATGTACCATTATGTTAGAGATATTGTTAAGAGCAACTATCCCAAGATTAAAGGTCTAGATTTAAAAAATTTTAAAGAGCAGATATTGTATTTAGATAAAAATTATACATTTGTTAAAATTGATGACATTATCGATGGGTATGACAATAACTACAAATTACCTGAAAATGCAGCTCTTTTGACATTTGATGATGGATATAAAGATCATTTTATAAATGTCTTTCCTATTTTAAATGAAATGAATATTCAAGGCTGTTTTTACCCCCCAGCATCTGTGATTGAAAATAATAGTGTTCTAGACGTAAATAAAATTCATTTTATCCTAGCTTCAGTTAAAGATAAAAATATTATCGTGGAACAAATATTTGATCAACTAACTATTAACAAAGAAAAATATAAGCTTCAAAACAATCGCTATTATTTTGATAAACTTGCAATAGCAAGTAGATTTGACTCTAAAGAAGTAATCTTTATAAAAAGAATTTTGCAAGTAGAGCTTCCTGAAAATTTAAGATTTGAAATCACAGATTTTTTATTTAAAAAGTATGTTACTTTTGATGAAGCAAGTTTTAGTAAAACTCTTTATATGGATATTGATAATATGAAAGAAATGATTGATGCTGGAATGCATTTTGGTAGTCATGGATTTGGCCATTATTGGCTGGCTTCTTTAAGTCACAAACAACAAGAAGTAGATATTAATAAATCTTTAAATTTTTTAAAAAAAATAGGAGTAGATTTGAATAATTGGACAATGTGCTATCCCTATGGTAGCTATAATAAGAATACAATATCAATTTTGAAAAATAATAGATGTAAATTAGCTTTCACTACTAAAGTAAGTATTGCTCAAATTGATTCAGATGATAGACTGGAAGTGCCAAGGCTAGACACAAATGATTTACCAAAAGACAGAAATGGTTAAAAAAGTTCTTGTTATTGGATTTGGTGGTATTGGCTGTAGACATGTTCAGTCCTTATTAAAAAATAAAATTCATTATGAAATTCATATCTTGGAAACATCTAAAGCAAATATTGCAAAAAACTTAAAAATAATTAATGCTAATATGAAAGATTTTGTATGGCATAACCATTTAGAAGAGGTGCCACTGTTGGATATTGCAATTATTGCAACATCATCAGCTCCTAGATTTGATATAATGAAATATTTACTAAAGATCGGTTTTAAAACTTTTCTTGTTGAAAAAATAGTTTTTCAATCTGAAAAGCAATTTAAAATCATTCAAAAAACCATGCTCAAAAAAGGAGCTACTGCGTTCTGTAATTTTGGTAATAGATACGTTAAAGCCTATAATGAAATAAAAAAAATTATTCAGAAATCTGAAAGTGAAATTTCTATTGAAGTGAATGGAGGTTTATTTGGTTTAGGGTGTAATGCAATACATTATATTGATTTATTACAATTCTTTAGAGAAGATAATCATATAGAAGTTTTAAGCAATGAATCAAAATTACTAGATTCTCCAAATAAGAGAGGTAGTTTGTATAAAGAATTTTACGGAGATATTGCATTTAAAAATAGATTGCATGACACTATATTGATTAAGTCTAATAAAAACATAAATGAAGTCACTATAAAAATTGAAAGTGGTAATGATTTATTTATTTTGAATCAAGAAAATATGAAAATGAAAGTTTTTAAAAATGGACAGCTTATAGAGCAGGAAGATTTTTATGTATATTCTGCGAGTGAGTTAACTCACATTCTAATAAATGATATAAATAATAAAAAGTGTAAGATGGCAACTATCGATGAAACATTTTTGACTCATATTGCACTATTTAAAGCCTTTAATAAGCATATCTATAAAAAACCGGGTACTGAATCGTTATGTCCAATTACATGATGAGGAACAACAAATGAAGGTTTTATTAGTGGGGTCTGGTAGTATGTCAAAAGAATATGCTAAAGTTCTAAAACACTTAAAAATTGATTTTCACGTTGTAGGCAATACTGTTGCTGGCTGTCAAAATTTTGAGAAGGAGTTATCATTACCTGTTACTAGTGGGGGCCTTGAAAGTTTTTTAAATAAAAAGTATTTGGAACAGTATTCTCATGCAATAAATACTGTAAATGTTGAATATTTAAAAGAGACAACAATCAATCTTGTTAAAAAAGGAATAAAAAATATACTTATTGAAAAACCTGGCAGTGTACATTTATCAGAATTAGATGAAATTTCAAATATTGCAGAAGAGGAAAAATCAGACATTTATATTGCTTATAATCGTAGATTTTATTCGTCAGTTGAAAAAATGAAAGATGTAATTCATAAAGATGGTGGTATTTTAAGCGCTCATTGCGAATTTACAGAATGGATACATAACATTGATCCTGACAACTACCCTAGTGATATTGTTAATAAATGGGTTATTGCAAACTCGTCTCACGTTTTAGATACAATGTTTTTCTTGATAGGAGAACCAAAAATATTAAATCCGATGATTTTAGGAGAATCTAAAGTTCTATGGCACCCTACTGGAAGTATTTTTATTGGTTCGGGTATATCTCATAATAATATACCTTTTAGCTATCACTCTAATTGGCTTTCTGCTGGAAGGTGGGGAATTGAAATTTTAACTAAAAATAATAGATTGATATTAAAGCCTATGGAAAAACTGCAGATTCAAAGAAAAGGTTCAATCAAAATTGAAGATGTTTTAATAGATAATGAAATGGATACTAAATTTAAACCTGGAATATTCAACCAAGTCTCTCATTTTTTAAATGCCAATTATAGCAATCTTTGTTCGATAAATGATCAAAAAATGAGGATTAAAGATGTTTATAATAAAATTGCTGGATATAATTGAAAGTTCAAACAAAAACCATCATTCCTCCTGCAATTGTTATCTTATTTTTACTACCTCCTACTCTTGTTTCCTATATACCGATGGGACTTAGATTTCCTTATTATTATGCTACTATTGGACTCTGCTGGATAATTTCTCTTTTCTTTTTCTTTAAGCCTATTTTTCTAAAAAAAGACCATTCTATGGCTACATTTTTTACATTAGTAATGATTATTTCTGGATCTTTTACTTTTATTGTAAAAGGTCAGCTTAATCTATTTAATATTATTTTTCCAATAATGTCTTTGGTGGGCTATAAGATAATTTTACATGAAAAAATTAATGTGAAATATCCAATGAACACTTTGTTTCTATTTTTTTACATACTTTTTTACGTAAAATATTATTCAATAATACCTGACTTTTTTTATCGTCCAGATTTTAATGAAGACTTTTTGGTTGGCTCGAGTTCAAATGCTATACCAATAACATTAAACACTACATTACATGCTTATATGATTCTTAATTATTTGTATAAAAATGGGGCGGAAAAATCAATACTTATAATATCAATCATTAATCTTTTATTAAATTATATACAGCAAGGACGTGGTGGAATATTAGTTGGAACTATACTTTTGTTTTTAGCTATGTATAATTATGCTCCTAATCAAATAAGAAAACTAAAGTATGCCTCAATTTTTATCGGGCTTTTGATCATTTTCCAATTATTTATTTTTATTTCAAGCTCTCCAATATTTAACGGTGGAATGACGATTGAAGATTATTCTGTTTTGCAAGAATCAAGAATTATTGCCACAATACAATTTTTTCAGCAATTAACTTTAGATAATTTTTTCTTTGGATATACGGAAGGCACATTATTTGTTGCTAATGGAGAGTTATTAACATATACATATAATACATTTTTAGATTTTTGGAACAACTACAACCTCCTCTCGTTGTTTATATTGTTTTATTTAATAATTTATAGATTTGTTAAAAGGGATATATTCTATTTCCCAATATACTTCTTTATCCCTTTTTTGATTTATGCGAACATAGAATCAATTTATCTCCCTAGCTTTATCGATGTATTTATTTACTTAATCCTTTTTGTTAAACGCGATTCAATAATTCAATCACAATGAATAAACTTAAAAAAATTGCTACCCTAATTTTTGGCTATGGTATATCTCAAATTATAGTTGTTTTATTGCCAATATTACTTTTACCAATCTTAACTCGTAGCTTAACTATGACAGAGTTTGCTGATTATTCAATTTATAAGGTAATATTAGGTCTTTCCACTCCTTTAATTTGCCTTGCGCTTTCAACGTATTTACTTAAAAATGTTTATGATACCTTAAAAAAAAATACTAATAATTTTATTATTAATTCATCACTATTTTCACTCTTATTAGCATTAGGATTAATAGTAGTTAGTTTTTTTCTTAAAGAACCCATGCAAAGTTTTTTGCAACTACAAAATTATCTTGTAATTGTATATGCTCTCATAAATACTTTCTTATTTGGAGTACATACATTATTGCTCACTTTATATAGATCAAAAGCAAATGTTGGGCACTTCTTCATATCTAATTTAATAGTGTTTTTAATCACCATTTTTGGCGTATTGTTTTTATCAAATTCAAGTTATATGAATTTGATATCAGTTTTAAGTATTCATATGATTGGTTATATAAGCTCGATATTTATTGGATTTATATTTTTCATAAAATTACAGAAAAAAGATTTTTCATTTGATTTATCTCATACAAAAAAAGCTATTCAATTTTCAATTCCATTAATGTTATATAGTATATTTACTCAAATATATGGAGCTGCTGACAAGCTGATTATTAATTCTCTCCTTACAAAAATTGATTTAGCAACATATGCTGCACTCTTTCAGCTGTCATTTGGAGTATCTGCTGTAGGAAACGTTTTACAACTGACTTTTTCACCATATTTATTCAAAAAAATGAGCTTGAATAAAGTGATAGATAGAGATATAGTTAAAGCAATAGTATCTATAGCTTTCGGAATGGTAGTTTTTTCATTTTTGTACTACTTGTGCTTTCCGCTTTTAATAAACATCTTCTTACCATCTGATTACGGTATAAACTCTCATATTGGTAAATGGTTTATTATAGCAGGACTTCTTCAAACTCTTTATTGGTCTATCAATCCATTTTTAATTATATATGAACAAAGGTCTTATCTTTTGTATATTGCTTTTGTTGCTGCTACAATAAATGTTATTTTAAATTTATTATATACAAAAAATGGCATTGAATATGCTGCTATGATATACTGTGCAACATGGGTAATTCAATTACTTGGAACCTTAATTGGTATTTACTATGCTAAGAAAAACTTTTTTTCTACTTGAAAAAACTATAAATAGACTTAATAGATTTTGGGAACTTAAAAAAGTCCTAAAACATCAAGGAGATCTTTATATTGGAGGTCGGACATCCCTAACACGAAATACTATATTAGGTAAAAATCCTAACTTTAATGGTATGCATATTTTAGGATTAGGCAAGGTAACTTTTGGAGATAATTTTCACTCTGGATACGGCTGCGAAATTATTACCAGTAATCATAACTATGATAGTGGTACCAAAATACCTTACGACGACACTTTTATTAATAAAGATGTAATCATAGGTGATAATGTATGGTTTGGAAATAATGTTACAATATTGGGAGGAATAACCATAGGAGAAGGTGCAATAATACAAGCATCATGCCTGGTTTGTAAAGATATACCTGCTTATGCCATAGTTGGTGGTAATCCTGGAAAAACCATAAAATACAGAAACATTGAACACTATAAAAAATTGAAATCTGAAAAAAAATTTCATTAACTTTTAATATCTAATTTATGAAAAAAAATAATGTTTAATTCCACAACAAATAAAAGCAACTTAAAAATTGGTGTATTAATGGACTCTCTTAATATGAATAGTTCTTTAGCTGAGCTCATTACAGATCTTGAAAAAAATCAAAAAATCGATATTATTTTGTTGCAGAATAAATTTAATCCAGATAAAGGATTTAAAAGAGTCGCAAAAAAGGTATCCAATGAAGGAATAATTAGGTTTTTAAGTATTGCATTTTTTACTATTACAGAAAAAATTGAACATGCCATTACAAAAATATTTGATTCTAAGTATGCATTAGATAGTAAAAATGTAAAATTGAACCAGGATCTTTTTAATAATGTCGTCTATCTTAATCCAATTTTTTATAGAAAATTTTTTGTTAAATACTCTGAATCTGATATCGCAACAATTAAAAGCTTTAAATTAGACTTCATTTTAAGAGGTAATGGATCTGGTATTTTTAAAGGTGATATATTAAAAGTTTCAAAATATGGCTTAATATCGTTGCACCATGGAGACAACACCTGGAATAGAGGTGGTCCTCCTGGATTTTGGGAAGTATATCTAGCAAAAAGAAAAAGTGGGTTTATAATTCAGATATGTAGTGAGAAGCTTGATGATGGTAATGTAATTTTCAGAGGTGAAACTGCCACTAAAAGTACTTATCTTAAAAATAGAGTAAATCTATCGCAGATATCTTATCTATACATTGAAAGCATATTTATGCATGTTTACGCCAGTGGAAAACTGCCATCTGTTAAAAAACTCGATACAAGTAACAGTCGCTTATTTAGAGTTCCAAAATTATTTATATCAGTTCATTACACTATGAAAATTTTATTTTTTATTATTTCTAAGGCTTTTAGAAGATTAATTCTACGCCAAAAACAAGTTTGGAGCATTGCATACCAAAAAAATAATTGGCAATCATTAGATTTAAAAAACCTTACTACAATACAAAATCCGAAAGGACGATTTTTAGCAGATCCTTTTATGTTTACAGAAAAATCTACAACTGCAACTTTTGTCGAAGACTATTCATTTAACACTAAAAAAGGTGTTATATCTTCTATACTTCTTGATACAAAAAATAATCCGATAACCAAAAATATCATAGAAGAAGATTTTCATTTATCTTTCCCATTTGTTTTTAGATACAACGATAAAATATATATGGTTCCGGAATCAAAGCAGGATAAATCAATCAGATTATATGAATGCATTGACTTCCCAAATAAATGGAAATTTGTATATAAAATTATGGATAATATAAGTGCAGTAGATTCTATAATATTTTATAAAGAGCCATACTGGTGGCTATTAACCAATATTTGTGAGGACAAATCTGCAGATTTTACATCAAGGCTACATGCTTTTTATGCAGATTCACCCTTATCAAAAAAATGGAATTCGCATTCAAGAAACCCTATTGTTTTTTCATCTGATTATAGTAGAAATGGGGGTATTATTTTTGAAAACGAGAAAATTTTTAGAGTCAGGCAAAAATATGGATTTAACCAGTATGGTAAAGAGATATCAGTTGCAGAAATTATTAACTTAGATGAACATAACTTTGATGAACAACTGCATAAATCAATTAAACCAAGTTTTATGTCAGGTATTAAAGGGATTCATCACTTGAGTACTGCTAAAGAATATAGTGTAATTGATTTTGTCAAAGAAAAGGTTCCATTATTATAAATCAATCACTTTAATCCCTGCATCCAAATACTGAGTTTTGATATTTGTGATTTCTTCAGGTAATGATAAACTATAAATAGTGTTTATGAAATATGAATGAATTTCAATTTTTTTGTCAGTCATTTTTTGCAGATTGAATAATGCGGCACTTAAAAATCCAAAAATATTATTTGGCAATTGATTACTACGTAATAAAAATAACTCTATTGGGCAGTCAATTCTCATAATAGAAAACTGATAAACTTCTTGCAAAGTCTTTAAATTTTCTTTTTTTTCTCTCCTGTGAGGAAAGTATTTGACATTTTTAAATTTATAGTCTGTTCTAATTTTTTTTATACTTTTCCAGTACAAATCTTTGTCAATCAATTTATCTTCAAGATAAGGCGAACCAATGAACCATATATCGTCAGATTCTACAATAGCTTTTTTTAATATCTTTCTTGAGAAATCATAATTGCACTTTACGACCATATCCTGTTTTTGAACTTTAATATCATATGAACTAAAAAAGGTAATCTTTTTAGGCAGAGGCCATCTAAATTTTTTACTATTTATCATGGTCAAAATTTTGAAGACAGCATTACCTTCATCTAGAGATATAACTTTATTAGTATTTATAAAAAAATAAAATAGCTTGGAATAAAATTGTTCAACCTGACTGACTACTAAATTATCATATTTTTTGAAGGAATACTTTGTTAAAATCTGAAAAATCAATGAAGATATTTTTTTGATATTGTCAATTGAATAAATTTTTTTGTTCATAGAGTCCCAAAGCATTATTCTATTAACAGATTTCCATTTTTTTTCATCAATATAATTATCAATGAAGTTTTCTGTTATTTTATCTGAAGTCCAATTATTGGCATTTAAAAATACTAGATTTGAATCACTGGTTTTAAGATCAAATTTTTCAATGCATTCAAGTAGATTAAAATAGTGCGACGGTGTAACCACAATAAATAAATTATTCATTTCGAAATCTAAGTTTCTTTAACCTTTAAACAAACTTATATAACCTATTTTTTAATGACATTTAATATAAATATATTGTTTAAATTAACTCAAATTTAATGACAAAATATGTGTGGAATATACGGCCAAATTTCAACTTCAAAAATTGATAGAAATGATTTTAAAAAGAATCTATCAAAATTAAATCATAGAGGACCAGATGACTCTGGAATTTTTATTGATGCTAATATTGCTTTTGGTCATACCAGACTCTCAATTCTAGATCTTTCAACATCCGGTCATCAACCAATGATCGATTTAAATGAAAAGTATGTAATAATTTTTAACGGTGAGATTTATAATTTTAATGAGATAAAAAATAATCTTCAAAAAAAAGGTTATATCTTTAATTCAAATTCGGATACTGAGGTAATTCTATATGGGTTTATTGAGTATGGAGAAAAAATTGTTGAAAAAATAAAAGGGATGTTTGCTTTTACAATATACAACAAGGAAACTCAGAAAATATTTTTAGCAAGAGACCATATGGGCATTAAGCCGCTGTATTACTTCAAAGATAATGATAATTTTATTTTTTCATCTGAACTAAAATGCCTAAAAAATTACTCTAATGGTATAAATAGCGATTCAAAAATATTATTTCTTTCTTTAGGATCAGTCCCAGAACCTTTGACGATTTATGAACAAATATTTTCATTTCCAAAGGGACATTATGGCTATTTTTCAAAAAATGAACTTAAAATTACAAAGTACTATCAAGATGAATATGAGCCAAAAATGAGTGAGTCTTATTCTGATATTGTTCAAAATACAAAGGAACTATTACACAAAAGTGTTGAAAGGCATTTAATAAGTGATGCTCCAATAGGGACTTTTTTGTCTGGAGGCTTAGACTCATCAGCTATAACAGCAATTGCTGCACAGTATAAAAGTGATTTACATACTCTTTCCTTAGATTTTCATGAAAAAGGTCTATCTGAAAAATATTATCAAGAATTGATAGTAAAAAAGTATAATACCAATCATACAAATTATATTATTGATGAAAAAATATTCTTAGAAAATATACATCAATTTATAGCTTCTCTTGACCAGCCAACTGTAGATGGTTTGAATACATATTTTGTATCAAAAGCTGCCATAGATTCTGGATTGAAGGCTGTATTGTCTGGTGTTGGTGGTGATGAAATTTTCTATGGCTATGCATCGTTTAAGATGGCAAAGAAAATAAATGCTTTAAATATATTACCTCTACCTTTGATTGACTTAATAACAAAAAATAAAAAATTAAGCAAATTAGATTATTTAAGGGTGGGTGGTGATATATCCAAATATCTACCAGTAAGGACAGTTTTTACTCCTATTGAGATTGCAAAAATCTTAGATATAAGCGTAGAGGATGTATATCGTGTACTGCGTAATAACCTCAATCAGTTTAATGAATTAAATATCAAAAATTTTGATGACAAAATATCTTTTTTTGAATTGAATCTTTATATGAAAAATCAACTTTTAAAAGATTCTGATATATTTGGTATGGCAAATTCACTTGAAATAAGAGTTCCATTATTAGATAAAGATTTAGTGGATTATGTACTAAAAATAAATCCAAAACATAAATATAGAAAAAAAATCAACAAATCTTTGCTCGCAGATGCGACCAAAGACTTAGTCCCTTCTGAAATTATCAATAGAAAGAAAAGAGGTTTTGAGCTACCATTCAAGTATTGGCTTCAAAGTAATATCCATGATTTTGAGATTGATCAAAGTGTTAAGAATGATTTTATAGATGGTAAGATACATTACTCTAAAGTTTGGTCATTATTTATCATTAATAATTTTTCATGAAAATTCTTTACTATAGATAATAAAATAATTAAACAATTATCAATGTTATAGATTCATCATAAATTGTATCTAATGAATAAATCTTACTCAATTCACCATATAGCTTCATTTATAATTGAAAAACAGTTCAGCTGTAATTCTTATTCTGTACCTGCTCTATGCAATTCACTGCTTATGGTGAATTAATATTTAATATGAATATTCAATGAAAATATTATATCCATTATTAGCTTACTACCCATCGCAAGTTGGAGGCCCAGCGAATACTGTGTATTGGCTAACAAAAGCTCTTGTAAATGAAAAAGTTGACGTAACTGTAATTACAACTGACCTAGGAATCAAAAATAGTAATATTGATAGAAATAGTTTTGTTAATACCAATCATGGTAAAATATATTACGGGAAAGGTAATAGCTTGAACTTTAAAACAATCTATACATGCTTGTCTGAAGTAAAAAATCATGATTTAATTCATACAAATGGTCTTTTTGATACTCTGAGCTTAATCACAGTTATTTTTACTATTATATTTCATCCTTCTAAAAAAATACTATGTTCAGTAAGAGGTGGTTTGCGACCTTCGGCTTTAAAATACAGTTATGTTAAAAAATATCTTCCACTATTAATTTATAAGTTAAAGAAAAAAAATATTTTCTTTCATGCTACTTGCTCAAAAGAGATTAAAGATATTAAATCTCAACTTGGAGATAAGAAAATATGCTTCAATCTGCCAAATTTTATTGAACCTGCAGCTAAGGTTAAAAACGTTAAAAAGGAAAAAATAATTATTTTTTTAGGTAGAATTCATCCAATAAAAGCAATTGAAAATTTAATTGAGGCAGTATCCCTATCAAAAGCTTTCAACGAAAGAGGATTTATATTATCAATTGTTGGGGACTTCGAAGAGAGGTATAAAAAATACTTTGCAAAATTAAATATGATTGCAAAAAATTTAAAAATATCAGGTAGTATAAATTTTCATGGACATATAGAGGGAGATGAAAAAGAAAAGTTATTAGCAAAATCCTATGCTTTAATATTACCAAGTCATTCTGAAAACTTTGGGAATGTAGTTCTTGAAGCTTTAAATCAAGGTACGCCTGTCATTGCCTCAAAAGGAACCCCTTGGAGTATTCTTGAAGAATCGAGTTGTGGTTTTCATGTTGAAAACGATGCTTCTGATCTATCTCAAGCAATTGACAAATCAATTAATATGAATAAAGTTGAATATGAAAATTATAGCAAAAATGCTACCAATCTCTTAAACAAAAATTATGATGTTAAATCTAAAATATATGAATGGGTAAATATATATAAAGAGATTTTAAATAAGCCTGTTTAGCTATTAAAAAAAATACTTAACAAATCGATTACTTTATTTGTCTGTTTTTCATTACCAATAGTAATTCTTATGCAATTCTCAAGACCCTTTATGTGACTATAATTCCTTATATAAATCTTTTTATCCTCAAAGAATTTCATCAATCGTTCAGGCTGATAATTCTTATGCATTTTTAATAAAACAAAATTACCTTCACTCATAAATGATGTTAAAGAGCTTGAAAAGCTAATTTTCATTTTTTTTATAAATCTTAGTCGATTTTCTTGAACTTCCCTGACATACTGTAAAGTATAATCTAAATCTTCTAAGGCTGCAATTGCGCCCACTTGAGCAAAAAGATTTACACTTTTAGGATTTCTAAATTTATTCATCATATCAATATTTATACTACTAGAGATACAATATCCTATTCTTAATGATGCTAGTCCAAATGCTTTAGAAAATGTTCTAGTAACAATTACATTATTAAAATTTTTAATAATTGACGAGCAAGAATCTTTTGAAAATTCAATATATGCTTCATCGATGATAAACAATATTTCAGGGAAAAGTTTCACTATTGAACTAATTGTCTCAACTGTCACTATATTGCCTGTTGGATTATTTGGAGTGCAAAGATATACTAATTCTGGATCAATTTTATTCAAGTGATCAATAAATTTTTGTTCCTCAAGTTCGAATTGATGATTGGTAGAATAATAATGATCAATATTTATTCCGAAACATTCTGCAACAGATCTAGGGTGATCATATGTAGGTCCAACTATAGTCATTGTATCATTTTCAGAAGAAAATGTTTTAAATATTGATTCATGAATGGAGTCAGATCCATTAAAATATTGTACACAGCCCTTATCAATATCACAGTATTGTGCAATTTTTGTCAATAATAATGTATTATTGATATTGGGATACCAGTTTAAAGAAGCGCTATTAATAGCGTCTTTTAAAGCATCAATAACATGTGGAGATGGTGCTACTGTAGACTCATTCCAATCAAGCTTTAAGACTTCTTTTTTATTTTTTTCAGCCCAAGCTTTTTGAGTAACTAGCTTATATGGCTTGGATTGTGCAACCGATTTATTAACCTTAATTTTCATTTTTTAAAATATTTATAGTATTTTTTATCAACAATATTTAAAAAAGGTATGTCTGCTTTAGTATCACCATATCCATAAGTTAAAACATAATCATCAATGTTTAAATGATTTAAAAGCATGTTAACTTTTTGATTACCAGAGCAATCATCTTCATTAAAACATCCGGTAAATTTATTGTTTTTAATTTGAAGTTTATTTGTAATCAATAAATATTTATTATCTTTGCACCACTGATTCAGAATAATATCAAGAGAGGCAGATAAAATAACTATCTTATGTTTATTTTTACTATGCCATTTCAATCTTTTTAAAGCATCTTTTTTTAAAAAGTTTTGAAAAGAAGATTTATAAAAAGAATTAGATTTTTTAATTAAAAGATTTGAATCTTTTTTTTGAAAAAAGAATTTTATTCTCTTTTTTTTTAATTTTGCAAATGACCCAATGCCTATTAGGCATAAAACTAAATTAATAGAGAAAATGAAATAATAACCATACAAAAATTTGATTATTCCATAATTATATTTTAGAAATTCCTTGGTTGAATCTTTTGTTGATATCGTACCGTCAAAGTCAAAAATTGCAAGCTTTTTATCCATTTACCCTCATATAAGTAGGAATTTTTCCCTCACCACTTCTTTTAAAATTTGAGCTAAATTTAATTGTATATTTTATTTTTTCTTCTTCAAATATAAACAATTCTTTAATTAAAAAAGTTTTGATTTTTTGCTCATTTTTTTTATCGCATAAAACTATAAATATTAAATCTAGATTTTTGTGCTGAATGATTTGAAATTTTTTGATATCTAAACACTTAGAGAGTTTTGTATATAGATTTGTGACTGGTATTTCCTTGTTATTTGTCAAAATTCTATCACTTGATCTACCATGAATCTCTTTTATCGGTCTAAAAGGAATAGTTTTTTTTGACTTAAAATTATTTTTTTTTATTGATACTATATCTCCTGTATTAAATCTAATTAGTGGCATTGCATAATTATTTAGATTAGTACCAATTGCCTCATATTTATTAGAGCTATTCTTAACAACCTCTAGATACCCATAGTCTTCATAATTATAAAGTACATTATCTTCAAATATAGTACCAAACATAATTATACATTCTGCTAATCCATAATGGTTAATAATTGGTGCCTCGAATACACCTCCAATGAATGATTTATCTTCTATAGTTAACTGCTCAGATGCTAAAAGAATTCCTTTTAGATTTTTAAGACTTAGTTTGTTTCTTTTACAAAAATCAGCAAATATTTTAATTGATGAAGGATACCCTCTTAAAAACTTGATATTTCTTGATTCCATATCTTTGTGATATTTCCTCATATTATCTTCAGATAAATGATATGGGCTATAATAAATGAAGTTGCGTATTTTGTCGATTTTTATAATCGGCTCTCCCTTACTTGGGGCAAATGATCTTAAAATTCCAATCTTATCCCTAAACTTATAATTAAACGACTTCCATTGCCTCCATATTACAGCTTGCTCGACTATCCAGTGCCCATAACTAACAAGTGCTTCAAATGGAGCACCTGATGATCCGGAAGTTTTAAATTTTAAATAAAAAAAATTTTTCTCACTTTTGAAGCTATTTCTATTATTTCTGACAGTCTCTTTTTTCAGAATTGGTATTTTCTCTAAATCAATCAACGATTTGAAATCTTTTTTTGGTATGAATCCTATGTCTTTGAATAGAGAGCGATAATATGGAACATGCTTCGATACATAAATTAGTAATTTCTTAATTTTTTTGAACTGATAATTCTCTATATCAGACTTTGTTTTTTTAATAAATGTTGAATGAAAAAAGTAGTATGCAATTATGCCCAATAGAGTAAGTAAAATATCTCTTATTCTTCTATATATATTTATAACTAATTTCATTTTATATACTGTAATTCTTAAATACAATTATTAATATATCGTTATTCAATGAAAGTATTAACTCAAAATTTAAAAACAGGGAAAACTACTATTTTGGATGTCCCTTCTCCATCTACTAGTTCAAATAAGATAAAAGTATTAAACGAATATTCCCTCATAAGTACAGGAACTGAGTCTTATGTTGTAAACTTTGGTAAAGCTGGCTGGATTAATAAAGCCAGGCAACAACCAGATAGAGTAAAGGATGTTATCAATAAAATAAAATCTAGCGGTATATCTGATACTTATAGGGCTATAAAAACAAAGATAGATTATCCAATGGTCATGGGCTACTCCGCTGTTGGAACAGTTTCTTGTGATAATAAAAAATATAATTTAGTTAAAGGAACTAGACTATTTACTAATTCATGTCATCAAGAAGAAGGTTTGATTGACTATAATATGTGTGTAGAAATTCCAAATGACGTTGACTATAAATCGGCAACTTTTGGAGCAATTGGTGGAATAGCATTACAAAGTATTAAATGCATTCCAAAACAATCTAATACTATCGCACTAATTGGCTTAGGTTTGCTTGGACAAGTAACCTCAAGAATACTTGTAGCTTTAGGATATGAGTGTATAGCCTTTGATATTGATCCATCCAAAGTGAAACTTGCAGAGCAAAATGGTGTAGTTGGGATAAAAAAAAATAATATTACAGAAGCAATACTAAACCATACTAAGGGTAAAGGTGTAGACTGTACAATAATAGCTGCAGCTTCATTGTCAAGCAGAATTGTCAATGACGCAACATCTTACACAAAGAGAAAAGGGAAAATTATTTCATCCGGATTAGTAGGGCTAGACTTAATTAGAGATAAATTTTTTCAAAAACAGATTGAATTTGTTGTTTCAAATTCCAGTGGAGATAAAAATCATACTGGTGAAGGTAGTTCACGTGAAAATATAAGTCATTTTTTTAAACTACTTGCTGAAAAAAAAATAGATGTTGTTGATTTAATATCAGAAGAAACATCTTTAAATGATTCTGATAATATTTACTCCTTCCCTAATGACTCTTTATTTTTTTCCAAAATAATTAAATATGACACTAATATAGTTAATAAAGATCAAACAATTTTTGATGTAAAAAATAAAAAAGATTCTGGTGAATGTAAGGTAGGATTGATTGGTTCAGGGAATTTTGCCTTGTCTACACTAATCCCTACTATTGATAGAAATAAAAAGTGCTATTTATACTCTATTCTTGGAAGAGAAGGCTTACCTCTGTTCGTAGCAAAAAAACGATTTAATATCGATAAAATCACCACTAAAGAAAGTGATTTTTATGAAGATGTTGATGCCGTTTTTATTGCAACTCCACATGAAACTCATTATAATTTTTTAAAGAAATCTATCGAACTATCTCTGCCTACTTGGATTGAAAAACCATTAGTAATCTCAATTAAAGAGTTAATAGCTATCCAAAAAGAAATGTTATCTAAAAAATTAATTTATGCTGTTGGATATAATAGATCTTCAGCTCCTTGGACAAATTTTATGATAAGTAAAATTAATTCTAAAAAAGCAAATATTTCTATGACAATTAATGCAGGTGAGCTTCCTTTAGAACATTGGCTCTTAGATGAAAATACTTGCGGTGGTAGAATTGTAGGTGAATGCTGTCATTTTATAGACCTTGCATTAACTTTATTAGGTCATACAAAGCTCACTCATGTAGAGTGCATAAATCGAGATCGATATTACCAAGATACAGGTAATTATATTTTAACTTTTGAAGATGAATCAAAAGTATGTATATATTATAGACACGATTTACCTGCAAGCGTCCCAAAAGAAAAGATTATTGTGAAATCTTCTCAATCAACATACACTAATAATAATTGGAAAAAATTTTCTACTGGGAAAAATTTTAATTTTAGTAGAATCAAAAAAAGTAAGGGACACAATGAATCTATTTCTCACTTCATTCAGAATGTAAAAAATAATAGATTTTCCACAGAAAGTGAAATTCGTGATATGTGCTTCTCAACATTCATTTCTATTAAGTTACAGAAAATGTCTCAAGGGGATGTTTTAGATATTTTAGATTGCTATAAAAACGAAATCTTATCTCCTCTCCCTCAAAATTAAATGATAAATAAACTTAGATATTGGAAAAGGATTTTTTCTACATATATACTTGGAGGAAAAAACAATCTTTCTTTTTGGCATGGAAGGCCAGAAGTCAATGATTTGGCAAATTATGACCAGCTAGATCAATATTATATGAAATTTCATTCTAAAGCTGAATATCAAGGTAGCTTTGATAAAAAAGGAATTCCTCAGTTAAACTACCAAGGTGATATTGGTATACAATATAATCCTATAGCAATTGCTCAATGGTCACTAGGTAATTATAATTTGTGGAAAAAAAATAATACTGAAAAACATTATAAAAGGTTTATAAAAGGCGCAAAATGGTTAAATGATAATTTAGAAATTAATGAATATAATGTACATGTCTGGCAACATCATTTTAATTGGGTATATAAAGAAAACTTAACTAATCCTTGGTACTCTGGACTAGCACAAGGGCAAGGTCTGTCTGTTCTTTGTAGGGCATATCATGCTACCGGTGATGACAAATACTTAGATAGTATAGAAAAAGTATATCAATCTTTTCTTATTGATGTAAAAAATGGTGGTGTAACATTCAACGACAAACAAGGCAATATATGGATTGAAGAGTATATCATGAAAAATGATCCTACTCATATATTAAATGGTTTCATATGGGGTTTATGGGGAATTTATGATTATTGGTTATTGACCAAAAATAAAGATGTATCAAAATTATTTCATAGATACGTCAAAACTATAGATAATAACATTGATGAATATGATATTGGTTACTGGTCTTTATATGAAATTGCTAATCTACCTATCAATATGAGAGCAAGTACTTTTTATCATAAACTACATGTAGTTCAACTAAAAATATTATTCAAAATGACAAACAATACTATATTTAAAAAAACAGCTAATAAATGGTCTAAATATTTGGACGATAAATTTAATGTTTTAAGGGCTACCTTTATGAAAATCATATTTAAATTATGTTACTACTAATATTAAAATGAACATTCTATTTCTGACTGACAATTTTTACCCCGAAACAAATGCTCCTGCAAAAAGAACTTTAGAGCATTGTAAGGAATGGAGCAGTCAAGGACACAACATTACCATTATTACTGGAGCCCCAAATTTCCCAAAAGGTAAAGTTTTTGATGGATACAAAAATAAAATATATCAATCTGAGTTAATCAACAATCTTAATGTAAAAAGGGTTTGGACTTTTATTGCAGCAAATGAAGGTTTTTTACTAAGAATTTTAGACTATATAAGCTTTATGATTTCATCATTCTTTTGTGGAATTTTTACTAGAAAACATGACGTCATTATAGCGACAAGTCCTCAATTCTTTACTCTATTATCAGGATATTTTATTTCTTTAATTAGAAGAACTCCTTTAGTGGTTGAAATAAGAGATTTATGGCCAGAATCAATAGTAGCAGTAGGTGCTATGAAAGAATCCAGTTGGATAATCAAAGTCTTACATAGGCTAGCGTTTTTTCTTTACAGCCGTGCGAAAATGGTTGTTTGTGTTACTCAATCATTTAAAAATGAACTAATAAAAAAAGGTATTGATAAAAATAAAATATTCGTAGTAGAAAATGGTTTTAATTTAGATAATAGTATTACGCCAAATAAATCTATCAAGGAAGTGGAAAAAAAATATAATATTAAAGAAGCTGATTTTATTGTTAGTTTTACGGGGACAGTAGGAATGGCTCATGGTCTTGATATTATTTTAAATAGCGCAAAAACAATTCATAAAAAAGTAACGTTTTTGATTATTGGTGATGGGGCTAGTAAATCTGATCTATTAGATAGAGCACAAAAAGAACAATTGAATAATATTAAGTTTATTTCAAATATTTCATGGAAAGAAATAGTGAATTTGAATCAAGTAATAGATATGCATTTAGTTCATTTAATTGATAACCCGGAGTTTAAAAAAGTAATTCCTTCAAAAATTTTTGAATCTATGGCACTTC
>Ga0209631_10001924_pt1 | contig 25563 bp, 16 predicted proteins | sample COG_08_FD_184752 | JGI IMG/M metagenome (GOLD analysis project Ga0209631, IMG submission 184752) | Pelagic Microbial community sample from North Sea - COGITO 998_met_08 (SPAdes) (version 2) | ecosystem: Environmental > Aquatic > Marine > Neritic zone/Coastal water | place: Helgoland, sampling... | reverse complement strand
AGTCAATGCGGTGAAAGCGGTTTAGCGTACAGCGGCCATCGGCGATCGTGGTCGATCAGAACCCCGAGTCCGGTCCGAGCACGCCGGTAGCCTTCGCGGCGAACACGAGCTGCCCCATGATCCCCTGCCCCGTGCACGCCTCCGTCCACACCGCGAGCGCGAAGCCCATCATGGCCCACCGACCGTTGTTCATCTCCACGTCGAGCGCGTACTTCATGTCCGCGCTCACGCCGCCGCCCACGGGCTTGAGCGGGGGAAGGTTGACGTTGGGCGAGGACGCGTCGAGCTCGTCGGTGGAGAAGCTCACCGCGACGGTCGCGTTCTCCGCCTTCATCTTCTCAGCCGCCGCGAAAGCCTCGGCTTTGGCGTCCATGGAGAGCAGCGCGGTGGCCGAATCGGATTCCGCAAAGGTGACGGAACCGTCCTTGGTCACGGTGGACAAGATATCCGCCTGGGACTTACCCGCGGATTCCATCTTGGTGAGGTCGACGCGGAGCTTCTCGGCGACGGCGTCTTGATCGGCTCCGAGGAGGTCGCACCACCGCTTGAACGTGCGGAGGGTCATGGTGCCGTTCTGCGCGGACGCGAGGGTCTTGGCGGAGCCGTACCCGGTGCCGCCGACGATGAGCGCGGTGAGGAACGCGAGCGCGATGGGGTTGGGGACGCCCGGGGCGGAGACGTTGATCTGAGCGAGGATGCCTTGGCCGGTGGCGATCTCCTCGGCGAGGCCGACGGTGAAGCCCATCATGGCGAGCCTTCCGCAGAAGAGCTCGGCGAAGGGGTTGAAGCCGAAGATGCCCTCGGTGACGTCGAAGCCGAGCGTGGCGGACTTCTCGGCGAGGACGCCGTCCTGCGAGGGCTGGTTCAGCGCGCGAGTTGCGACGGTCGAGCCGCGCTTGTTGATGGCGAGGGAGGGCGCGTTGGGGCCGAGGCCCTTGGCGGCGCGCGCGGTGGAGGCGGCGGTGGGCTTGGTGAGCGCGACGGTGGGAAGCGCGGTGAGCATCATGGTGGCCATTGTTGTTGAGGTGTTTGGTGTTGGTGGTGTGCGTGTGTGCGCGTGGAAGTGCCCGCTGGGGATAGCGTAACGCGTTGCAAAAAGCATCCGAAACGTTATGGTCCTCGGAAAGTGGTCTGAATCGACGTGGCCTTCTCAGCGACTGCCACTTGCGAAAATAAGGCTTCGATACCAGGCATGTCTGGTATCGGCAGAAATCTGCGTTGTTAGAAGGCCTTTTGCGAGATCTCACAGCTGTGCGCGACACACCCCGAGGCACGGGGACGGCGAGTCAGAGGGTTTAGGACACGAATAGGAGGGATGTCCACGCCCACGACGCCCAACATGAAAACCCCCGGGGGCAAGCGCCCCACGGTCTACTCCGACCGCTTCGTGCCGAGCCGGTCCGCGTCCGCGGGCCTGCGGGGATTCAACCTGCTCGACACCGGGTCCCCGCCGGCGAGCGCGTCGCACCCGAGCTCCGGCGAACGGGAGGTGCGTTCGATGACCCGCATCACGGGGTTCGCCTCGACGCGTGTTCGATAGACGTCCGCGATCGCGTCCGGTCCCGAAAGGCGCCGGTTCAAACCCCGGCGCCCGAGCGCGTCGCCCGCTTTCCCCCCCGACTTTTCGCCCCTTTCGGCTAAAATTATGTATCATCCTCACGTCCGAACGCCGCCCCCCCTCCCTGCGCAGGATACATCCGCGGCGTATTCCACGCTGCTTCGCTCGGAGATGCTCGGGGAGAACGGCGCATCCGTGCTGGGCGCATCGCCGATCAAGTCCCCGCCGGGCCTCGAGGGCGCACGGCAGTATTCGCACTCCAGGTGAGCCGCGGTACCGACAATTCGCCCGATAATTCTCCGAGACTTCGGCTCGGACCCGAATTCGGCGCGCGCCTCTTTCCGACGCGCCATTCACTCACCGCACACGTTCCCCTCCCCATTCGTCTATATCCCACAGTCCGAGTAAGAAACTGTTCAGGTTCAAGAGCGACGGCGTGCTGTCGGAGGGCGTGGCGGTCGATTCCCCGTTTTCGTTATCCCCCGTCGGCGGCGACGACGCGCTGAACCGACCGTCGCAGCGCCGGACGCACCGCAAGATCGCGCGGTCCCCGTTCAAGGTCCTCGACGCCCCCGCGCTCCAGGACGACTTCTACCTCAACCTGGTGGACTGGAGTTCGCACAACGTCCTCGCGGTGGGGCTAGGGACGTGCGTGTACCTGTGGAGCGCGTGTACGTCGCGGGTCACGAAGCTATGCGACTTGGGTCCCGGGGACTCCGTGTGCAGCGTGGGGTGGACGCAGCGCGGGACGTACCTCGCGGTGGGCACGAACAACGGCGAGGTGCAGATATGGGACGCCACAAAGTGTAAGAAGGTTCGGGGGATGACTGGGCACAGGACGCGAGTGGGGACTCTTGCGTGGTCCTCCTCCACGCTCTCCTCCGGCTCGCGCGATCGAAACATCCTGCAGAGGGACGTCCGCGCCCCCGAGCACTACACCAGCAAACTCACGGGGCACAAGTCCGAGGTGTGCGGTTTAAAGTGGAGCTACGACGACAGGGAGCTCGCGTCAGGGGGGAACGATAACCAGCTGTACATCTGGTCCGCCAATTCCACGCATCCGTTGCTTCGATATTCCGATCACACCGCGGCGGTTAAGGCGATCGCGTGGTCGCCGCATCAGCACGGGCTCCTAGCGTCCGGCGGAGGCACCGCGGATCGGTGCATCCGCTTCTGGAACACCACGACGAACACCCCGCTGAGCTGCATAGACACCGGCTCGCAGGTGTGTAACTTGGTGTGGAGCAAGAACGTCAACGAGCTGGTCAGCACGCACGGGTACTCGCAGAACCAGATCATCGTGTGGAGGTATCCCACGATGTCCAAGCTGGCGACGTTGACGGGGCACACGCTGCGGGTGCTGTACCTCGCGATATCGCCCGACGGTCAGACGGTGGTCACGGGCGCCGGGGATGAGACGCTGCGGTTCTGGAACGTCTTCCCGGGGCAAAAGAGCCAAGGGTCGGTGCACGACAACTCGGTGTGGTCCATGGGGCGGACGCACATACGGTGAGTGGTTGTGGTGGTGGTGGCGGTGGTGGTGGGGTCCACGCGTGGGCGCGGTGGACACGATTGATTCATTCTTTGTACCTCGAACTAGCATTCAATGCAACGACACGGTCGAACGAACACGTCGCGTCTGTGAAAAAATCTAAGTGTTATCTTCTGCCAGCGTGGCTTTCTGAGTTTGTAGAATCCGAATGAGAGGTGACGTTCGCTCACTTGAGAGCGCGCGCACGCGTAGGTACGCCGAGTCGCGGGGGTCGCGCCGCGCCGCGCGAAGGTCTCGCTCCGGATGGAGGACATGGCGGACACCGTCGAGGGTCGCCGGCTCGAGATGTCCGGCTTCGGCGAGTGCGACGTGAACAAGGTCCCGCCCACGGAGGCGTGGGGCGACGTCGGGCGCATGGCGGTGCTCGGGGTCGTCAGCGCCTTCTCCAAGTTCGTCACGTCCATCATGAACCGCACGACGTGCACCAACTACGAAACCTTTCTCCACCACGTCACACAGCGCCAGCGGCCGAACGGGTTGATCACCGTGAGCAACCACGCGAGCACGTTCGACGATCCCGGCCTCCTGTCGTGGCTCATCCCGTGGAGGTACTTCGCCACGGAGTCGGAACACGGGGGGATCCGCTGGACCATGTGCACGTCCGAGATCTGCGCCAAGAACGCGCTGGTGCACAAGTTCTTCGCCGCGGGTAAGACGGTGCCCATCACCCGCGGCGGCGGGATCAACCAGGCTGTCATGGGCGTCATGGCCGATCGCGTATCAAAAGGAGACTGGCTCCACATCTTCCCGGAAGGCCGCGTCACGAAGGTTCCCAACGAACTCGGCAGGCTGAAGTGGGGCCTCGGTAAGATGCTGTGCGACATCGACGAACGCGGGGGGCCGGCGCCGGTGGTCTTACCCTTCTGGCACAGCGGCATGGAGAAGGTGAAACGGTACGGAGTGATGTGGTTCTACCCGTTCAACCGGGTACACGTGACGGTGGGCGAACCCATCGACTTCGCCGACCTCACCGCGCGATGCGGCAAGTGTCGGACGGATAAGTCACGGGAAGACCTGTTCAGGAGCATGACCAACAGGGTAGAGGAGCGCATGCGGGAGGTTCGGGCGAAGAACCTGGAGGAGAGGCACGTGCACTCTGATTAACGACGACGGAGGAGGAGTCGAGTCTGGTGGAGATGAAATTCAATTCGTCGCGGGGATGCGCTTATATGCCCCGTTTGTAAAGCACACAAGTGAACAGTCATTCGTTCACCGCCTCAACGCCGACGCCTTGGCCTCCGCATTGACCACCCTCCGTCGCTCGTCCACCAGCTTGAGCCTCTCCTTCACAACCGCCCGTTCGTGCCCCGCGTCGTTGCGCCGCACCCGACTTCGCAAATCATCAATCGCGTTCAAGTCGCGTCGCATCCGCAGCGCCAAACGGAAGGCGGCGTCGCCGTCGCGCACGGCATCCACGCGTTCACCGATCCCCTTCGCGAGCGTCTCGGCGATGAGTGGATACTGCGTCGCGAGGTATTCGCGGAACTCGTCGGATTTAGCGTACGTCTCCGCCGCGGTGAGCGCCGTCGCGGCGCCGACGCCGGAGACGGCGACGAGTTTGGCGACACCGCCGCCGCCGAAGCCGGCGAGCGCGCCCGCCGCGAACCCGGCACTCCCCGGCACGCCCACGCGCAGGGAGTCCACGATGCCGTCCCACGCGATGGACGCGTCCGTGGTGGTGAGCTCGCCGTCTCCGTCGACGTCGAGGACGGCTCGGACTTCGTTTTCCACCTTGTTCCAGTCCACCTGGATGTACCCTCGTTGTTGGAGCATCTGCGCGGTGATGAAGCCGGCGCCGGCGAGGACGAGGCCGATGTTGGTGCCCGCGCGCATGGCCTTTCCCGCGGCGTACCCCGCGATGGAGCCGAAGCCGAGGTGCGCGCCGAACGCCCCCGCGTTCTGCAGCACCTCCTCCGTCGTCGGTATCAGCCCGCGCCCGCTCGTCATCGTGCCGATATACTTTTACTTATTCGCACCCGGTCGCCTCCCACGGACTGGCTGGCGTCGCTCGTGACCTCAACACGGGAGGGTCCGACGCGCCGAGGATCTATCCACAAACACGTACGCGCGTGATGCGCTCCGTGACGGAGACGCGAAAACCCGCGGTCGATGCCGCAGCGCGTCGGGCTCTGACGAATGTCCGTTTGAATTGTTAGATCCACCAGTGCTAGAAAAACTAAGAGGCTACAAGTACTCGTCCAGGAGGTGCCGACGTCTCCACACGTTGGTCACCCTCGCGTCCGGCCCATCCAGCCACGTGTGTACCCAGTGATGCAACGCGAACGACCCGCGCCGTACCATCTCCTCCCTGTCGGGGTTAACAAATCCCTCCCGCCGCAGCCTGCAACACACCCAGGACCGGCTGACCGCCTCACCCGGCTCGCCGCGCGTGATCTCCGTCTCCGACTCGCCCCGCATCGCGACACCTTCCTCTCCCGAGTGCGGCCCGCTCGGCGCCACGCCGCGTAGGACGTACTCCGGCGTCGGGCACCCACCCACGGGCGACTCCACGTGCTCGCACCGCTCCTTCATCGAGTTGAACGCGCTCTTATCCACCGCCGGGTACAACGCCTCGGGCGGGTCCACTAAACCGCACCCGCCGTTTGAATCATCATACCCCGTCCTCGACATGACACTCCCGAGCATCTCCGGGCCGGTGATTGAAGGCGGGTTCCATTTGGACATCGAACCCTTCGAACGTGTGCGTACCTCGTCCAGCACGACGTCCCAGAAGGGAAGGGACGGCGCGGACGCCAGCCACGCGTTGCAGACGTGCCGCGGCGCGGATACGATCAATGATGCATGCGCGCTAGGTTCCTGCCCGACTAGGCACCGTTTGCCGTGTAACAGCGGGTCCATCGGCCTCAGCGACTCCATGTCGAGGTCCGCGTATACTCCACCCTCCACGGCCATGAGCATGTACCGGAACGTGTCGGCTCTGAAGACGCCGGTGGGGAAGTGATTGAACATGCGGACGTCGCTCGGGAAGTGTTGCTTGACGAAATGAAGCATCGATTCATCCGTCCATCTGCGTACGGTCCATGTCGGGTGGTTGTCCACCCACGACTTGACGTACTTCTCCGCGAACTTTGGGAGCTTTTCCGTCTTCCACACGACGTGGAGGACCTTGGGGATCGTCGGGAGCGCCACGGCGTCCATGTCGTCCAGCTGTGGGGATGGAGCGGGAGGGATCTCGTCGCGATGGTGGTGAGCTGGGGCGCGTATCGGGTCGTCGTCGGTGTCGAAGAGGGGCGCGCCTCCGCGGAGGCGATGGCCCGCGGACGGGTCGGGGTCGATGTCGCGCGGGGTCTTCCGCGCTGCGCCCGCGGGGGTCCACGCCGCCGTCGCGAGCAGCGCGAGCGCCAACGCCAACGCGGCGCCTCGCTTCCGCATCGTCGGGCGTGTGCTTTGCTACAATGTCTCAACGCATTTTACGAAGGCGTCCATTTGTTGTCGTCCACTCGCACTCGGAGGCGCGCCGGTGCTCGCTCGCCGAGATGCACTCGTACTCGACCAGGGCCAACAATGTGCTCTCATTCGCGGTGTCCGTGTGGTGCGTGCTGTGCGCCATGGCGACGGCCTCCGGTGAGTCCCCACATGAGTCGCGCGAAGTCACCCCCCCGACGCATGATGCCCCCCCGTTGTCCTCTCTAGGGATCCGACCACCACTCGACCACCACTCGACCACCACTCACCGCGCCCACCCACCCCAAACCCGCAGACTTCTTCCACGAGTCGCATCCCGTCGTGAGCGTCAAGCTCGCCAGCGTCGAACGCTTCCTCCGCGTCGGACGCAACGACGAAGCTCACCTCGCGTTCGAGATCGACGCGGACTTAACCTCGGTGTTCTCGTGGAACACCAAGCAGCTCTTCGTGTGGGTCGCCGCGGAGTACACGACGCCGCATAATCCGGGCGGGAGCTCGGTGAGCGTGTGGGACCGGACCGTGGAGAACAAGGCGGACGCGCACTTGAAACTACCGTTCGTTCGGAACAAGTACAAGCTCGTGGACGACGGGACGGGGCTTCGGGGAAACTCGGTTAACCTCACGATGGGATGGCAGATCATGCCGAGGGTCGGGGTGATGATGAAAGGGAACACGACGTTCCCACACGCGTTCACGCTGCCGGAGGAGTACCCGGAGCCACCGCAGCAGCAGGCGAGGCGGACGGGGGTGTACACGCAGCCGCCCAGACACCGCGGAACAGACGGACGACCGTGAGTCCATCGATCTCCATCATAGTTTGTGGGCAAAAAGTAATAATAAAATCACTTAGGAGTAACCCCGCATCATCCACGCCACTAGTGCTACTCACGCGTTGGTCAGCGCCTCCCACAGCTCGTCCGGGGCCATGCGCCCGTCCGGTAGCCCGTTAAACTCCAGCCGTCTGACCAGCTCCACCGCGCGGGCGTTGAGCCGGGCGCTCCGTCCCGCGCTCCTCCCCGCCGATCGCAATCCCAAAATCGCCAACACCCGCCCCAGCGCCCCGCCGTAGCCGTACATCCCCCACGTCTCCCCGCTCGCGTCCTCGTCCCGTGCTCGGTTCGCGTTGCGCCTGGCGAGCCGGACGACTTCCCCGCAGATCGCATCGATCTCCGTCTTTCGCCCGCTCTCGCAATCCTGAAGCATCGACGACTTACACTTTGGATCCAGCGGGAACAACACGGGCGCCGCCGCGTTGTAAAGCCAATCCGGCGACGCCAGTATGAGCGGCAGGAACGATACGAACGGCTTGCGTGTCTTGATCCCACACGCTCTGTACACGTCCAGCGCCTCGAGTAGGAGCGCGCGCCACGCCATTCGGTACTTGCGTTTTGAGAGCGTCACCGGCACCGGCGCTCCGGAGAGGGCGTTGATCGGCGATTGGAGGTTGACGAGGATCTTGCTGAATAGCGTGGGTGATATGTCGAGTTCCGTCTTGACGACGAGGCCTGTCGCTGCGACGGCGTCGATGAGCGCCGCGAGGTTTGCTTTCTTCGCGCTGAAGACGGTGGGGTGGTCCATCATGCCGGTGCCGTCTTTGGCGGCTTTCTTCGGTAGATCCTGGACCACGAGGCACGGCATGCCTTTCTTCGATGGGGTGCACCGGCGGATCACGCATCCGTTCGCGGAGTCGAGGTTTCCGTACGAGTCCCACACGACGTTGAAGTTGACCATGCACGGCAGCGTCGCGACCGAGTGCTTCTCGAGCGCCTTGGTCAAGATCGCGCCGTTGCCCACGCCGTTCTGCAGCGAGAGCACCAGCGCGTGCGGAGGGAACCCGCCTTTCTCGGCGATGCGCTCGAGCTCCGACGCGGCCTCCGCGGTGGCCGTGGTCTTGACCGCGACGAAGATGACGTCGCATCCCTTGAGCGCCTTTGGATCGTCCGTCACGGTGAGGGACGTCGGGTGAACGGCGAACACGTCGCGCGGTTTCCTCGGATTAGGGCGGAGTACCATCCCGCCCGCGGTGACCTGGTCGACGAGGTTCCGCCGACCGACCAGGACAACATCGGCGCTCGTGCGAAGCTTGATCATCCCGCCGACGTACGCGCCCACGGCGCCGGCGCCCAGCACGCCAACCTTGAGCGGCATGTCCACCGCAAACGCGCGTCTCGCTCTGAGATCACAGCTGTCAATTCATAAAAGTTAAACCTCTCTAGCGCGGAACTACTAGCTAGTACGCTCTATCCTTTGGCGCGCTTGGCCGACTTGTCCGGAGGCGGCGGCAAACCCACCGCGCTCTCCACCATCCGAATTCCACCGCCCTTTCGTTTCCCGTGCTTCTGCCTCCACGCCGCGACGACGCTCCGATTGAACGCGCCGAAGTGACAGTGCCAGTAGCACGCAAACGGCGACACCACCTTTCCATCATCCCCGGCTTTCCCTTCAATCCGGGGTACTCGTATCCCCGCCCTCCGCGCCTCCTCCGCGGTGTGCTCCGCGCCGGGATCGAACCCGGGTCCCTCGTGCACGAACGGGCACGTCTCACCCCTCGGACACCGCCGCTCGCGTCGCCAGTGCCGGCAAGGCACGTCCGTGTTTTCCGACCGGCCCCCGCCCGCGGCGACGAACTCGTACCGCGACTCGGGCACCATGTAAAACACACCGCCTGCCGGTGCGTACCACGCCTTCCTGTGCACGTACTCCGGCGCCAGCACCGCGAACGGCGTCGCGTCGCCTTTCTTACCGTCTTTTGAACGCAGGTACAGGAACAGCGCTCTGGCGTGGTTACCCGAGAATGGGGGATTGGTCACCAGGACATCGTGCGGCGGCGGTGGCGCGGCGCCGTCCACGACGTCGTAGAAGTCGAGTTCCGGATCGTTGACGACGTGGGTGAACCCTAATGCGCCGAGCCTGGAGATGACACCGCCCGCGCAGTGGTACGGGTCCCAGACGCGCAGGTCGGCGACGGGTTTCTTGAGTCGCTGGGCGAGTTTGGTGAGGAGCGGGGCGAGATGCGCGTAGGCAGCCGCCGGGGTTTCGCAGTCGTCCGCGGGATCTCGCGGCGGGCGTGGGGACGCGGTGTGTGCATCGCGCAGCGGCGGTGCCTTTCGCTTGGACCCGGCCGGCATTTGTCGAAGGACACCGGCGCGGCCGAGAGTGGACTACGCATCGAGGTTCGTGTCTGAATAGATGCATGAAAAGGTTAACATCGCTATACGAGCTACGCGTCGTCTACCCTGCTGGCCTTGGCGCCGGGCTTGGCGAGTAGGAACCCTTTCTCCGGTTTCGCGTACCTGGACCACACCAAGGACTCGAGGTGGTCCACGCTGGTGGTCTCGAAGTCCGCCCATATCTTCGTGGGCTCGACGGCCCCGACCAAGTCGTATGCCCAGATGCTCGGAATGCCGTGCTCGATGACGCCGAAGCGTTGCGCCAGCTCCATGCCCTCGTCGGTATCGATGCTGACCTGTCCTAACCTGACGTATTTGCCGTTACGGGACGCGAACTCATTCCACACCGGCGCCATCTCCTGGCAGCTGCCGCACCTCGGGCTCTGGAACTCCACGAGCCAGACGTCGGGGGATCTGACAACCTTCTCCTCCACGTTGCCGGAGTCGATGGGGACGCCCGCGCCGGAGGCGATGACCGCGCTGAGGGCGAAGAGCGTGGACACGAAGAGAAGCGCGCGCGTGAGCGACATGTCGACCGCGAAGGTGCGATATACACCGAGTGTCGTGGCGCGTGTGCGCGGTCTGCGCCGATGAGGAGTGATTATAGACTGACAAAAAAAGATCGAGGTGACAGCGAGTCATCACATCGGCACGCGCCATGTCGGGCCCGGTGGCGCGCGCGTTCCTGGTCGTGCGCCTGGCGCCCGCGAGCGGCGACGACGACGCACCGTCCGTCGCACCCGTCCGCGCGTGCGTCAGCGCCACCTACGGAGCGGACGGCGGCGACGGCACCGACGAGGACCGCGAGCTCGTCGCCACCGTCCGAGCCAAGAACTTCGCCATCCCAGAGTACCCTTCCGAGGCCATCTGCGCCCCCGTGAAAGACGACGCGACATCCGACCCGCAGACGTACACGTTCTCGCTCACGGAGGGCGACGGGAGTAGGACCACCGGGTTCTGCCGCCGCATCGTGCCCCCGCGAGTTGATGGCGACGGCGAGACAGGGAGGACGACACCGAGGTACCCGCTCGTCGCGTGCATCCTCTCGAAGAACGCGTGGTTCTCGTTCTTCGACGAGGCGCTCGCCTCGATCGACGCACAGCTGTGCGACCTGCCGCGGGTCAACGACGCCACCGAGGACGTCACCGATGACCTTCCGAACGACAGCGAACTCGGCCGGTTCATGCGGGAGCTCTGCGCCAGACCATCGCCCGCCCCCGGGTCGTCCATCGTCGTGCCGTTTCCGTGGCATCGCCCAGGGACCGCCTACCCGTCGCAGATCGAGCTCGCCGCGCCGGCATCCGGCGGACCCGGCGGGCGCGGCGGCAACGCGTCCAACCCCGACGTCAAGTTTGCATCCTTGCTCCGGCAACCCGGCGGGACCTACGCGGTCGTCTCGCTCTTCGCGGCGCTGCTCATGGAACGGAGAGTGGTGATCAGCGGATCCGACCTGAACCGAGTGTCCAGCGCGGTGGTGGCGGCGAACGCGTCGATGTATCCGCTCGCGTGGCAGCACATCTACCTGCCCCTGATGCCCCGCGACTTCGTCGACTACCTCACCGCGCCCATGCCCTTCCTGGTGGGGCTTCATTCGTCCTTAGTTCCCGCCATGCGCGCGTTGCCGACGGAGGACATCTTCCACCTCGACCTCGACAGCGGCGAGTGCTCCTGCTTCCCGGAGGACCTCGACTCCATGCCCACGCGAACCACCCAGACGCTGCAGTCCGCGCTGAAAAAAGCGAGCAGGTTGGGCGGCGGGACATCAGCGGCGGGCAACGAGACTGGCGGCGATGACCCAATTGGGGTTGGTGGGGTCACATCTAGCGCCGGTCTCGTCGTTCATACGGATGACGACGCGGCGGCGGCTGCTTTCCGTCGGTTCTTCTCGCAGACGCTCGGGCCGTACCGGCGTCACATCGTCCAGGACGGCCGCAAAACCCGCGACGGGCGTTCGCGTTCCGAGGATAACATCGGCGCCAACGGTCTGTGGCTCGACCACGAGGGATTGGCTCGATCTGCGCCGACGAAGCGCACGGGGTCGTTGCTCCGATGCATGCGGCAAGGCCAGCACTTTGAAGTTTTCGCCCGCGAGCGCCTGGACGCCATCGCGTCCGCGCTTAAATCCGGCGAGGAGGTGCTGTACAAGGACGTGGACTTCGACACGGAGATGGACGACTACGCGGAGATGTACGACGTGGTGCGGCAGAGCGCCGTTCGCGCGTCCGCGGCGGCGGCGTCCTACGCGAGCTACGGGTACAAAAAATCCGCGGAGTACTACTCCAGCTTTATGAAGTCATCCTACGAGGCTTACAGTGCGTACTACAACAAGAGTACGAGTTCGGGGTCGACGCCGAGGAGCGCGGGGAAGACCGGAGCGGCGAAACGGGTCGCGGTGCCCGGGCTCGGGTTGGCGACGGTGGTATCGCCGAGCCCGGGTAAGAGAGAGCCGGTGGGAACGGAAAGGCGATTTGGAGCTTCTCCGGCGGATTGGGAGGGCACCGCGGATAGGTTCAGGCGGGCGACGGCGAGCTCGGATAGTCTCAACGACGTCGGCGAGGGTCTTGGCCCGACGACGGAGATCGAGGGTACGGGGCCGACGCGGACGCCGACGCCGGCGGCGAGGGAGACGGGGTTTAGGACGAGCGGCGGCGGTGAGAAGGGCGGGGTTGAATCGGTTGAATCGGCCAAGGGGGAGCCGGGGACGGGCGCGGATTCACTGGTGGTCGAACCCGCGATCGTGAACGGCGACGCGGGCGTGGATGAGAGGTTCGCGTCGCCTCCCCCGGTCCCGCCATCGCCGCCCCCGCCGGCGGTATCCCCGCCGACGGTGGCGCTGGGGGATCTTTTAGGGCTCGCCGACGATCCGGCGCCTTCACCGGCGGGGGGCATCGGGATCGATTGGATGAACGAATTCGTGACGCCGTCGCCGGCGCCTCAAGACCCGGGCGTGGTGGTGGATGACCTCGCGGCGCAGTTCGACCAGCTCGCGTCGCCGACGCCTCAGAAAGCGCCTCCCGCGACGACGCCCGGGACCGCCGAGCCCGCCCCAAACCTTCTGGACCTCTAATACAAAAGCGAGCTACTCTAGATAAAAGCGCTTCAAACGTGATGTTCAAACGTAATCGTCGTCCCTAACCCTTGCGTTATTAAATCTTTCCGTCGAACTTGTGCGTGCGGCGGTATTCGTCGATGAACTTTCGCAGCACCATCCGCCGGGCACCCCCGTGCCCGCTCACGAACGCGCTGTGCAGCTGTTGAAACTCCCGGTCCCCAACCGCGTCCATCAACGCGAAAATCCCCGGCTTCAGCGCTCTCTCCGCGACGGCGCCGATGCTTCCCCCGTCTTTGGAGGCGGTCACCGCGCTACCCGTGCACGCGGTGATCGCATCCGCGAGCAAGTGCTGGCAGTATATCGTCCCGAGCTTTCCTTTGTAGCAGTTCTCGTACACTGGGACCATGTGCGTCGCGGCGACTCGCATCTTTCGCGCGAATTCATCCGCGCTCTCGCGTTCCTCGATGGCGGTGATCCGCTGCCACTCGCGGGTCAACGCGTCGTCGGAAATAGCCGCGGCTTCAATCTCGGCATCCTTCGCCTCCTGCGTCGCCTCGCCCCGCGCGCGCCTGTTCTCGATATCCTCCGCGTTCCACTTGCGCATGGCGTCCAGGAGGTACTGACACGAAATCGTGTACATCGCGGAGCACCGCTTCAACTCGTGGGTTCTGCACCGAAGCAAAGCGCTCACGAGCTGGCAACACCCCGCGAAGAGCGAGTTGCCACTATCCACGCTAACCAATCCCTCGCATATGGTCTGGGGCAACACCGCCATGCGCGAGCAGCACCGGCTACTCAGCGGCGTTCCCTTACCGCGACCGGAGACGGTGGTCAACGCGTTCACCGCCGCCCACGCCACCGCTCGCGACGGCGACATTCCCGGCACTCCGCACGAACCCTTCTCCGTCGCCATCCTCGCGCAGTCCATCAATGTGTTGCACGCGTACTCCGCGTGTTCCGTCGCGGCGAGCCGCGCGGCTTTACCGCCCCACCCGGTGTGATTGCACAGTGACTGCATACACCACAGCGGCGCGGCGACTGAGCTCGCGGTTTCCCACCCGTCGTGCGTGGTATCGAAACCCATCGCCTTGTGCTTCGCCTCGCTCATCCCCGCGAGCGCGTACCGGCCGAACGGGTACAGCGTGCGGTGGATGGAATCCGCGGCGCGCAACTGCGCGATGCACGCGCGATACCCCGCGCCGAGTAAGCGCTTACCCGCGCCGTGAAGGCAGGAACCCATGGCGCGGTTCAGCGCCACGTTGAGATCGTACGGCGGGTGCGGGAGTTGATCGTCCGTTCCGAACCGGACGTGCCGCGCGGACACGTCGTACGTGGACATGACCGTCGCGAGGATGCACGCGTGCGCCGTGGCGGTGAGGTGCGGCCCTGCCGCTGAGAAGACATCCACCGTGGCTCGAATCAGATTCACCGCCTTGGCCGCGGCGTTTGGATACTTGACGATCCAGCCGTCGTTCGTGCAATCGCGAAGAACACCGCACGCGTGCGTTAGGCCACGGCGAACGGAATCGGGCTCCGGGACGATCCGCGACTTTTCACCTTGCTTGGAGTACGCGATGCCCATCTCCGCCAACCCGGCGGATGACGCCGCGGCGGAGAACGAAGACGAGAGAGCGTCGGTGACGCCGGGGGGCGAACGCTTGGCCAGCTTGGCCAAGCTCGCCATCGCCTCGTCCACCGTCGCGACGCGAAGGGACTCGACGCAAGCCCACGCCCTGGCGGATGCGGGTCCGACGAACTCGATGGCGTCCATCTTCTCCTTGATGTCGTTCACCTCAAAGGAAGATTCATCCTTTTCGACGCCGAACGAGGCGACGCCTTGCGTAGCGGCGGCGAGCGCAGCCTCGGCGAGCGCCAACGCCATCACGGAGACGATCCCGACGTCCGGCGGCGGGTCCCGTGGTTTCACGTCGCGTCCTTTCGTGTCGTCCTTGTCGTCGCTCCCTCCGTCGAAACGTAGCCTCTCGTGGGTAACGCGGGTGGAAGCGGGTGGATCTGTTTTTTTCCCGGAAAGTTTGCCGGCGTTGAGCTTGACCGCTCGCGGCGTCATCTTCGCGCGCTTCGTCGCCGCCTCCGCCGCTTCCCGTTCCTTCCGTCGCTTCACCTTCTTCGCTTCGATGCGCTCGATCGCGGCGAGTAAGACTGCGTGCGCGTGGCCCGCCGCGTCCTTCACCGCGGGCGTCGCCGACGCGTTGACCGCGTGAAGCGCTTTGAAGAAGACTTCGCCCTTCGCCGCCTGAGTGGTCACCTGCACAAACGCGGACGTCGCGTACGCAAACGCGCACGTCGCCGTCCTCGCGTCGGGATCGAGTTGCGTGAGGACGCCGAGGCTTCCATCGACCGACGTTTCCATCAGAAGCCGTTGCACCCGTGCGGTCATCGCCAGCGAGGCATCCGCCAAAATCGCCCTTTTGTCCGAAGTGGACCCGGCGAGAGCGAACGCGGCGGAGGCTTCATCCGCCGCCGCGAGCGTCGCCATCGCCTTCCTCGCGGCGGTCATGACGTCGATCGTCGCGAGGACAACGGGCGTGTTGGAAGATGAATCGACGCGCGATGCAGCGGACGAGAACGCGGCGCAATCCGCGGCGACGCACGCGGCGACGAGCCACCGCGCGTCGCAGTCGTCGACGACTTGCGGCGGCATCTTCGCGAGTCGTTCAATCGCTGCTCGCAACGCCTCCAGACTGTCCGTCACCTGCTGTCCGTCAGCCGAAGATGAACCGCCAGCCGTTTTCTTCGCGCCTTTACCCTTTCTACCCTTTTTACCCGCATCTTCCGCGCCCGGGGCCCACGCGTCGTCATCGGCGGCGTGGGTCCAAAACTTGGCGGCGAGTTTATGCGTCGATTCCCACCGAGACCAAGCCACTTCCTCGGTTTCGTCTTCCGCTCCCGCGCTCACCTCGTCCACGATGGCACGCGCCTTGGCACCGAACTTGGTCGCAACGCACACCCCGTCGCACGCGCTCACAACCCCGCGGACAGCCTCCCGCGTCCACAGCTTTAAGAGCCGTTTGTCGCGAAAGACATCTTCCGATCCGCCCCGCACCCACACTTTCAACGCCCCCGCCTCCGCGTACGGCATCCACAGTTCCTGGCACGATGCCATCAGCGTGTGCACCGCGGCGGCGGTTGGGGTCCGGCGATTTGAACCGGCGCACGTAGCGCACACGTGCACGAGCGATCGCGCCTCCGCGATCGCGGCGGGATCGGAGACGCCCGCGGGGGGCGGGTCGCCAACCTTGGCGAGCTGCACCACTCGTTGCAGCGCCGCGCCCGCGGCGGACGTCGCCCTCGCCTTCCCCGCCGCGACGTCCGCCCCGACGACACCGGCGTCCGCCCCTTCGACACCTTCAAGTTCGTCCTCGCCGTCGCCGATCGCCAGGATCGCGCGGACCACGTCCAGGATCGGCGGCGCGTCGTCACCGAGGTACGGCTTTTCGTGGAAACTGTACAGCTCTTCCCGGTCGTGGCAAATCTCCAGGATGGCCTGCGCCTGCACGTACACCGAAAGCAGCGCGCCCGCGATGGACGCATCCCCAAAACCCGCGTCGTTCGATCCTCCCTTTTTGTTCTTCGTCTCACCCGATCGCGACGAATCGAACCAGTCCCGAAGCCGCCCGCTAATCTCAGCGCAAAATTCCTCCAGCGCGACGCGAGCGCCGTCGTCCAGCGACTTACCCGCCTCCGCCGGAAGCCCCCGGAAGACCGTCGCGATGACCGCGCCGAGCGCCGCGCACCTCGCGCCGTGCCCGCGCCCGTTCGCGCCGCTTCCCCACTCGCACGAGCCGAGCGCGACGGACATGGCTCCGTGCGCGCACGCGCACATCTCGGAGATCATCCCGCTGAGCATACGCTCGCATTCGCCTTGAAACGTGGCCAGCACCGCGGGGTGATCCAACACGTCACCCACCACAAACTTGGACTCGCAGTCAGCGTCCTCGTCCCGGAGCGACGCCACCGCGGCGCCAAACTTGGTGAGCAGCGTGGGTAACTGCCGCGTCGCCGCGTACTGCTTGACGAGGGACGTGAACAACTGCGTCGCCGCCGCGCCGTCGCGTTGCTCGGCGTTTTCACACCGGCAAACCTCGGCGACGACGGCGGAGCAGTGCGGCTCGACGATGCGGACGTCAACCTCCAGCAAGGCGGTCGCCGCGGCGCACGTCGCCGCCTTGGACGCCGTGACTCGTCGTGTCCCACGTTTGGCGTCGACGGAGAACAGGGCGTCGGCGTATTGGTCCATCCGGCCGCGGACGTTGAGCCTGTCTGGCGCCGGGCATACATCGTCGAGCCCGGTGTAGGAGTAGAGGTTGGCGACGTCGGCGGCGCGCACGAGCGCCGCCGCGACTCTTCTACGCCCCGTCGCGTCTCTTCGAACGTCGTTGTTACCGCCGCGTGTACCCTTGTTCGTGTTCCCCTTGCGCCTCCGCGATGAATCGCCGGATGAATCGCTCTTAAGCCCCGCGTTTGTGTCGTCAAAACTGTCGAGCTCAAACGACGCGACTGGTTCGAACAGCGCGTCCCACAACAGCCTCGCGTCACCCTGCACCGCGGGGTGGCACCGCCCGGGCTTGGGCACGAAGTTGTCGCTCTCCTTGACCTTCTTTCCCGCGCGTGACGCGGCGTCGTTGGAGTCCTCGACGAAGCATCGAAAGAGCCAAGGCGCGAGGCGAACGCAGTCGTCGTCCGTCACCACTTTAATCGCGGCGTTCTGAATGAACCGCGGCGCCGGCAACGATTTGTTCCAAACCTTCGACTGCGTCGCGTCGGCACCCACCTCGGCACCCCCACCGTCGTCGTCGTCTCCATCTCCTCCCTTTTTACCTCCCTTCTTTCGTCGCTTCGCGGGCGGCGTAGTGCTAGGCGCCACCGGCTTGCCCCCCGCGGCGGCGAAAGCCGCGGGTATCGAGCTCAGATGCGTCGGGTGTAGCATGACGCACCGCGCCGCGTGCGCCGCGACGTTCTCCACGTCCCCCACCGCGTCCATCAGCATCTGGCGCATGACGTCGTCCGGGACGTCCGGCGCGGGTTTGTGCGCGCCGTGCATCTTGACCATGTACCGGAACAGCTCGAAGCATTCGTCGGTGAGCGCCCTCCATGGATCGCTGGGCGGTTCATCGTCGCCTCGGTGCACAGCTGTGCGTCTTTTCGGGACGCACGCGGCGGCGCAGGCGAGGCACTGCTCGGGCGCGGGCTTGAAATCGCCCTGGAGCCGCGCGCGGATTAAACCGAGGCTTCCCGCGACGAGCGACGGCAGGTCGGCGTCGTCGTTGTTTTCGGATTCGGTCGATTCGTTCGCCGCGGCGGTCGCGGCGAGCATGACGTGCGACGTCGCGGCCACCGCGGGGGTCACCTTGCGATCGCTGAACTCCGGCCGGTTCTCCCCGTGCGCCATGCCCGCGCGTAGCGCCGCCCACAGCGTGGTGTCCACGCACAGCCGCTGCGGGGTCGGGGGATCCGCGCCCGCCGCCCTCGGCGGGGGCGGGCCGTTCCTCTTCTTGGCGTCGTCGTCGTTGTTGTTCGCACCGCCGCCCTTCTTCGCCTTGCCCTTGACGGGCCTGGCGCCCAGGCCGCCGTACGATAGGACCGCGAGGGACCACTCCACGAGCACCGTCGCGAGTTGCAACGCGCCCGCGTCGTCGCCGTCCTCGGGCTTCCATCCCGCCAGGTCCCGTATCAGCCCGTCCGCCTCGGTCGCCTTCTCGGCGTATGGGATCCGCCCGTCGTAGAGGCGGGCGCGGGCCCGAGGGGCTTCGAACTTGGATCCCGCGCGAGGTGCCGTTTCGGGTGCGCCCGTCTCCTCGGCGGCATCCGCGGTGTCGAACATCGACATGAGCGCGTCGACGCCGCTCCAGCCTCCCCATTGGTCCCATTGGTCCCCAGCCTCCTCCATGGCGCCTCCCCTTCCCCGCGCTCCTAGGTATTGTGAAAAGCGAACGCGCAAAGGAGCACTTTTACTCGTGACGATGTTTTAACTGTCTCGCTACCGGTCGCTATGTTCCTACGATGTCCCCTTCCCTCCCTCGCGTCTCAACTCGATCACCCTAAACACGCCGCCGCTCTCGCGTCCGTACCCCGGCCGGAGCGCCCCGTGGTTCACCGCATCGCATCTGAACCCACCCACCGCGGCGACTCGCTCCTCGAAATAATCCACGCTCTCCGGCCTGTGGTCCCGGCACGACGCCATCACCGCGACGCCGCCCACGGGCACGATCGCGCACAGTGTCGCGACGAGCGCGTCGATCACCTCGCGCTTCTCCGTGTATATCAGGTCCGCGCCGAGTACCAAGTGCGGCGCCCTGAGCGGCCTGGGCAGGGCTCGGACGTCGGCGTCCACGCCCCAGCGCAGTGGCACCGCAGCCATGGCGACGGCGTCCGGGACCGGACCGACCGGCGCCTTGTTCCTCGACGCGTTGGCGCGGATGAACGGCACGAGGCCGGGGAGGTCGGACATGCCGACGACCGCGGGGAGGCCCGAGGACGCGACGAGTAACCCCGCGACGCCGGTCCCCGAGCCCAGCTCCAACACCACCGAACGTTCATCACAGCTGTCTGTCCTACCCGAGGACGATGGTGGCGACTCATCCGATCCGCCCGCCCCGTCGCGCGCACCACTCGACAGGCGACGCCACACCTCCGGCTGGGTGACGTACATGCCCAGTAGGATCCCCGCGTCCCACACGGTGAACCCGGTGGCGGGTATCGGGTCCACGGATGTATCGTCGGGGTCACCGGGCGTGGACGATGATGAGGGTTGGCGATGAGGGCCGGAGGTGCCCACCGCGGACGGCGCGGACGGCGCCTGCGCGATCCTCAGCGGCGGCGTCCCGTCGGCGTCCCTGTCCGGGAGCGCGATGACGAGGTCATCGACGAACTTCTCGCGGTAGGACAGCGCCGCGCGTCGCCATCCCTCGTGCCCGTCCTCGTCCGCGCCCGTCATCCGGCTCTGACGACTGACGCACTTTTTCGAGACGTTTGATGAAAACGACGAGGCGCGTCGAAGGCGCACTCCTGACATGCGCGGGCGGGCACGCCGCGCATGATCAAGCGGACGCCTTCGATAGGAGACAGCCTCAGCCAGCTCAACATAGCCCCCAGGGGCAGAGCGGGTGGTCGCGACGACGCCCCGGGGCTCAACACGGACCCGGAGACCCCCGAGCACAAGCGCGCGCAGCGGCTCCGTTCGACCGCCTCGTCATCTAATCCGTTCGCTTGGACCGGCGCGATGAGAGGCGATGGAGGTGCCGGGCCCGGCAGGCGCGACGCGCGGTACCTCGCGCTCATCGTCTGCGGCCTGGTCATGGCCGCGATCTTCGCCGCGCGCCTCGTCCGGGCGTCATTCGCATCTGGGGTGGGAGGGACGGCGACGTACAGGGACGCGTCCATCGACATTATGTGCGGGCAAGATGTCCCGCGGCACGTCGTGATCGTCGACGCGGGGTCCACGGGATGCCGCGCGCACACGTTCGAGATCGTCCCGGGCGCCACTAAACCTCGGTTCCAGCTCCGAACACTCGGTAAGAAGGTGAAAGGAAACACACCGCTCGCGTCGCTCGCGGGCAAGCGGGACGACGACGTCGCGGAAGCCATCGTACCGATGCTGACCCAGGCGTTGGAGAAAGTGCCTTCCGGTGAACGCGGTGCCACGCCGCTGTACCTCTGGGCCACCGCGGGTGTCCGCGTGCTGCCCGACGAGACGCAACGCGCGCTGTGGGCGTCCGTCGCGAGGGTGGTGTCCAAACGAACCGGGTTCTCGCTCGGTCTGGACGGAGGCGGCCTTCGCCTGGAAAACAACGCGCGATCGCACTTTCGAACCATCGACGGCGAGGAGGAGGGATTCTTCGCGTGGCTCGCCGCGAACCAGCTCTCGGGGCGGGACATGACCTCCGTCGGCGCCGCGGACGCCGCCGCCGTGCCAATTGACACGGTCGGCGCGCTGGACGTCGGGGGCGGGAGCGCGCAGATCGTCGCGCTGCCCGCTTCACGAATTTTATCATCGGGCGACGGCGGATCCGGCGGCGGCCCGCCCGCGGACCTCGACGAGCTCAAGACGCGGGTGTACGTGCGCTCGTACCTAGGGTACGGCGCGAACCACGTGGAGAAGCGGATGTGGGCGGCGGCGGCGGCGACGGCCAAGGCGACAGGCAAGTCGGAGGTGACGATTCCGTGCGCGTTCGTCGGGCGTAAAGAGAGCGTGGACGGCGTGTCGTTGGTCGGCGGCGGCGACTTTGACGCGTGCGTCAAGGAGGTTCGAGCGGAGCTCCACGCGCTGCAGACGCGGGACGGGTCGCCGATGCGCGCGCCCGCGGACGTCGTCGGCACCGGGACGCGTTTCCTGGCGATGTCGCTGACGTATCACCTGACGCACTTTCTTCACGTCGCGCTGCCCTCGGGCCTCGACGGGTTCCCCCGGTCCACGATCGAGCAGGTCAGGGCTGGCTCCCAGATCGCGTGCGGTACGAATTGGGAGGACGCGCTCGCCAAGTGGGACGGCGTGGACGCCAACACGGCGACGGACAGGCTGCCCGGGCGGTGCTTCGACGGCGCGCTGGTGACGGCGCTGCTGGAGGGGGGCCAAGGCTCGGCAGACGGGGGAAACGGCCGAGGCGGGGTCGGGTTCGGGTTCGCCACGGATACGCGCGATATCGAGTACGTGGAAGACGTCAACGGCGCCGACGTGGAGTGGACGATGGGCGCGGCGATGTCCCTCGTGCACCCCGCGCGGGCTGGGTCGATCCAGTGCGACGCGAGTAACTCCCGGTCGAGGAGGAAAGGCGGCGACGACGGATCGGCCGGCGGCGTCGAATACGTAGTCGCGCTGATGATCTTCATCGGCGCGTTTGTCGTGTTTGTGCTGGTGAAAGGGCCCGGGATGGACGTGCATATCCCGATGGTGGTTCCCAAGGCTGGTGGGTTCAGGAAGGGCGGTGGGATGCGCGGCAGGTCCGCGTCGTTCAACGTGTGACGCGAGCGTTAGGCGTCGATATTTAAACTTTAGAGATTTGAACTTCAATCCGTCGCGCGCTCCGATCAGAACTCCTCGAAGATCTTGCACGCCTCCTCGAGGTCCACCGGGTTCTCCGGCACCATCGACGCCAGTAACTCCCGCTCGAGGTCCTCTATCCTGTTCCTGTGCTGCTCCGTGAACGCCTCGGAGAGCGCGAGCGGCTTCGGCTTTAGCGCCCCCGTTCGTAGCGTCTCCCAGTCAAACTCCGCCTGCGCGAACCACGGATGCGTGCGTATATCGTTCGCCTTCCTTCGCAAGTTACCCAAACGCTTCGCCGAGCGTCGCTCCATGAACCATGAGATGATGTCCACCGCCTCTTCGCTGAGGTAGACCGGGAACGAGACGTTCCAGCTCCGGTCCACGATGCGCTTCATCACCGTCAGCGGATCCTCCGGCTTCCCGCCCACAATCTGCGAAAACGGCTGCTGGCCGGTGAGCAACACGTACATCATGACACCTAAGCCCCACCAGTCCACGCTGGTTCCGTACCCACGCGCCAGCACAACCTCGGGCGCGACGTACCCGGGGGTTCCGCAGAACGTGTACGTGTGCTGACCCTTCTCCAGTTTCTTCGCAAAGCCGAAATCTCCGAGCTTAGCAGTTCCGTCGCTCGCCAACAGCACGTTCTCCGGTTTAAGATCCCTGTACACGATCTGGTTGTCGTGGAGGTACTCGAACGCGCTCGTTATGACCGCTATGTAGTACATCGCCATGTTCTCCGGCATCCCCTTGAGCATCTTGATCTTCGGCGTAAACGGCTTTTTGGGCAGGCGAATGTTCTGCACAGTGGCAACCGCCGCGAGCGCGTCCATCAAGTCGCACCCGTCGACGAAATCGAACAGAAAGTAGAGGTTCTCGTCATCCTGGAAGCTCGCGTGCTGACGCATGCACGCGAAGTGTTTCAGCTCCTTCGTGATGCTCTGCTCGCAGTAGATGTGCTCGGGCGTCGACATCACCGCGCACTTTCGCATCTTCTTGAGCGCGAATGTCACGATCTCGCCGTTCCCGACGGCGCAGTCCACCCGCCGCACGCTGCCGCTCGCGCCGCCGCCCAGGAGCGTACCCTCCCTCAGCTCGATGTCCACCGTGGGGACGTCGTTTGCCGACGCGCCTTCCTCCGCACCACCTTCCTTCGCGTCCTCCGCGCCCGCGCCGTCGACTGGAGCTTGCTGTTCCTTGTAGTCGGCCGGCGCCAACGACACGAACGTGACGTTGCTGCACGTCCCTTCCATGGCGCTCTCGCTTCGCCCTTTGCGGTCGACGATGGTGATGTTCGCGCGCATCCACGGCGCCGCCCACTCCAGCTCCCGCATGCGTTGCTCCACAACCTCCGCCGATTTCTCCCGCGCCATGATCTCCTCCAGCGGACCCAACAGATCGGTGAACACGGATCGGCCCAGGCAGAGGCACGTCAGCTCCTGCGCGCCCATGGGTACCATCACCGTGGCGTCCCTCGGTTGATCGTACAGCAGCGCCTTCTCTCCGAAGAAGTCCGCGCGGAACAGGCGGTTGACGGTTCGCATCCCGCGGACCGAGCCGTCCAAGTCGTCTGTGACAAAAACACAAATTTAGTACGGGCAAACAGTCAGGGAACAAAAAAAGAAGAAACTCACCGCCATCCGTCTCGCCGGTTCTCGCGACTCGCACCACGGCTTCGCCCTTGGAGACGATGTAGAAGTAGTCCGTCTCCGTGGACCCTTGCTCCACGACGATGTCGCCCGGTCCGAACGTCTTCTCCTCGAGCGCCTCGGCGACGGCGACGCGTTCCTCGACGGTGAGCGACGACAGGATTGGAACCGAGTTGAGAAAGACGAGGTGCTGCGACTTGGCCTCCTCCGCAACCTTCCTCGTGAGCTCCCTGAAGGACTTGCGGTCGAGCATCCACACCATGGCGTCGCTCGTCGCGATCACCGACGCGGTTCGCGGGGACTCGAACATCAGCGAGATCTCGCCGAAGATGTCCCCCGCGGCTTTCGAGTTGACCTTGACCTCGGCGCCTCTGCGATTGCAAAACACGTCGAAGGTTCCGGAGTGCACGAGGTACATCTCGGATCCCATGTCGCCCTCCTGGATCATGCGCTCGTTCGCCGGGACTTCCAGCACGGTCATCTCTCTGGCCACGGCGTCGCGCACGGTCTCTGCGAGCTGGTGGAAGACCACGGTGTTCTCGAGGGCGGATTTGATGAAGTCGACCTCGTCGTCGTTCGCCTTGCGGCCCGCGGGGGTTTCGGGCTTGGCGGATGCGCCCCCCGCGGGTCGCACATGGAGCCGCTCCGTCATGCCCTGCGCACGGAGCTGGGGTACCTGCTCGTGGTCGCGGTCCTTGCTGACGCTCATGACGCGCTGCGCGGGGGCCCTCTTAGTCTTGGTCGCGTTCGACGGGCTGTCGCGCCCATTGGACCCGCCGGGGGAGTCGGGGTTGGCGCGAACCTCGGGTTTGTCCTTCTTGTCCTTCTTGTCCTTCGGCTCGGACGCGCCGCTGAACTCGTACGCCTCGCCGTGATTCACCGGTTGTTTACTCAGGCACGGACCCATCGCGATGCGACTATCGGCCTAGCCTCGTTGGTCGATTCGAGAGAAGGGGTGTTGCTTTTCGGCCGGAGAATGTGGGATTTATCCTCGGTCGAATGCGGAAGGGCGCGGTCGAACGCGCGTGTCTGGATCGCTGGGGCGCTTCAGTGGCGCTCGGCGGCGACGCAGCTCGTGGCGGAATGCCCACGGGAATGTTCGGGTGAACCGAGCCGACCACGAACGCACCGTGGTGTGGCCACACGCCCGGGCCGACCCTTCGTCGAAACCAGGGACGGACGCATTATTGTCGGCCGAAACCAGGTCGAGCTCGAGCTCGAGAAGCCAACAACGAATCTAACTCCTCGGCAGTGGGAAGGGGCGAGTGGCGGGTCCCTGGGACTGCAGTCGCGACCGTGAGGCGACGTCGGTCCGTTCATCGACCCGCGCGATGACCGCGCCGTCATCACCCGCGTCCAAACCCGCGCCGCCGCCCGACGTGCGCGTGCTGCGCGTCGCGCAGGTGGATGCCGGTCGCCTCGACGACGAGCTCGTCTCGCTCCTTCGCGAGCAGTTCGCCAGGGTGTTCGCGCGCGTTTCACCGGGGGCGGTGACCAGGCGCAGGTCCGAGCTGACCTTACTCCTAGACGCGCTCGTGTTCTACTTCACCGTGTGGTCGCACAGACCCACGCCGGGGATGGAGCTCATGAACCTGCGCTACCGCGACGAGCGCCCGGCGACATCGCCGTCGAATTCCCCATCCTCATCCTCACCGTCGCCGTCGACACGAACGGGGATGGAGGGCGAACAACTGAGCGTCACGCAGCGCCTACTGTACGGCGCCGCGTTCGTCGGAGGACGGTTCGCGTGGTCCAAGCTGCGCAGGCGGATCAGCGTCGAACGATGGGCGGACGAACCGGCCGGCACGTGGCGCAGGGCGGCTTCAGTTTTTTCAACCCGAGCCGAGGCGGCGTATTCGGCGCTCGCGCTGCTCAACCTGCTCGCGTTCCTCAACCGCGGGCGGTACAGGACCTTGACGGAACGTACGCTTCACACGCGGCTGGTGTACGGCGAACCGCACGCGCAGCGGATGGTGAGCTACGAGTACCTGAACAGGCAGTTGGTGTGGAGGGAGCTGAGCGAGTTGGCGCTGTTCGTGCTGCCGTTGGTGTCGGGGCCTTCGCTGCGCAGGGCGGCGTCCAGGGCGTTCGGGATGGCCGGGGTGGGCACAGCTGTGCGCGGGGGTGGAGACGAGGGTGGGGATGCCGAGGGTGC
>Ga0209631_10001923_pt1 | contig 25565 bp, 31 predicted proteins | sample COG_08_FD_184752 | JGI IMG/M metagenome (GOLD analysis project Ga0209631, IMG submission 184752) | Pelagic Microbial community sample from North Sea - COGITO 998_met_08 (SPAdes) (version 2) | ecosystem: Environmental > Aquatic > Marine > Neritic zone/Coastal water | place: Helgoland, sampling... | reverse complement strand
GAGGAATTGACGAGCGTCAAATTTGAGAAATTGTCGTGTTTTCTTAATTTCTTTTCAGAAGAAATCCAGCAGTTTGAGAACAATTACAAAAATGGCAACAAACAGTACCTTGCGCACAATCGCTTCACCTTTCTTGACAGAAAGGTTGGCTCCAACATAGGCACCCACCGCCAGCCCCAAGGGCAAGACCCAGTCCCCAATTGACGCTCTCATTCCAGACAAACATTAGTAGGGCTCTGATTGTGTAGATCATGACTACGAAGGCTTTGTGCCTGTTTGCCCTTACCAAGGTCCTCCCGAAATCCATGAAAGAGCAGGGCGATCAGTAGAAATCCCACCCCAATCTGGATGAAGCCACCGTAGAAGCCGATCCCAACCATGCCCAAGTTGCCGAGTCAGCGACGTTGAGTGGTCAAAAGCACATGGGGATCTGGTTGTTTGAGCGGAAAGATCAGCAAAAGCAACACTCCCACCATTACCAGGGAGAGGATAATGCGAAACCATTCGCCATCAATCCTGATGGCAAACCAGGCTCCGATCAACGCCCCAGATTCAGAGTCAGCAGACTAAGACGCAGGCTGTCTGCGAACGTGGATTGTTGTTGGTCGTGAAATCCGCGCACTCCAGAATCACACTCAATCAGTAGAGCGACACGATTGGTACAGTTGGCCGTGGCGGCGTCTAGAACGAGGAAGAGAAGAGTGGGAACACGAAGCGTTGATCCGCCACCGGCCATGACATTGGTGAGGCCTGCGATGGAGCCGGCCGGCAGCAGAAGGGGATAGGCCAGGCAAGATCAACTAGCGACAACTGCGACGCATTGCATCGAAACGAGCCATCATACGGAGGGTGTTTTCAGCAGAATTGGGTTGGCTGGGAGGCTTTGGCGCATACACTCGCTGGCGCTGATTGGGGGTGATTGGTAAGCCTGTACGATAACGATCCCGACTGTGACTATTGAGAAATTGATCGTGCTGGCCGCTGGGCATGGTCAACATCGCCTTTTTCATCTTTTCAATTTGGGCTTCGACACGTGCCAGGCATTCCTTGCGGTCATAGTGTTTGAGGTAAATCCCATCTGTAGGAAATTGCTGAGCTAGGCAGGGTAATGTACTCAGCCAAAGCATCAAGCTGACGCATATTATTTGTTTCTGCATTTTTTCCTAAAGTTTTTGGAATCGCTGCCGATGTTCATACTGAGTCTATTGCTTTCAGCCGAAGCAAGTTCAACACCTTTCGCTGGGGAGCAGCATCGTACCCGACTTGTCGGCTTGTCAATCACAGTTGATCGTGTTCCGATTTAAATGGAGTTTTTAATGAGTGAAACCACCGAAGCCCTGAGCTTGGAACAGTTCCAAACGCTGGTCGGCTTTGAAAACAGTGAGCGCTTTGAATTGCAAGTCTCCCAGGCAATTCTTGACTTAGCCAACTCACTGGAAGCCAATTTCCTGGACAAGGAAACAAAGATCGACTACGCAACCCATGTCTTTGCACACATGCTGGATGACTTGGCGGAACTACTGGAGCGGGGTAACCTAATCAACTAGTTCATGCCTGCTGCTGAAGCATCCCCTTCCCAACGTTGGTTTGATCAATATTGCCGGAATCTGCGGCTACAGTTTGCTGGTCGCAGTTGCGCCGGAGCAGCGTGTCTATTGCTTGTCTTTCTGCTGCTCCAAAGTACCCCGCTACCCTTTCCAAATTTTCTTCTCGGCTCCTTTGCTGTCCTTGTTGTTTGCCTGATTGGCAGTTGGTTGCTACATCGACCAGATTATTGTCTGCAAAAGCTCTATCGGCAAGATCCTGCCTTCGCAGAAGAGCTGCACAGCAGTTTACAATTCAGAGAAAATCCGCCAGCTTCACGAACTACCAATATTTTTCTTGAACGCTTTGAGAAGCAGTTGCTTGAGCGCTTAGAAGGGAGGGAGACGCATCGACTACTGCCATCCTGGCGAACGCTTGCAGGGGTTGCGGTGTCTCTACAGGTTGTTGTTTGGATTGGGGGTTGGTGGCTGCCACAGTATTTGGTCAACCAAGGCCCAACTGCAGCGGAAGCATTTCAAATTCCCCACTCCTACCGCATTCTCTATCCAGCGTATCTCAAACGTGATTCCGAGGTCTTTTCCACACTTCCCAATGAGCTGCAAATTCCTGCTGGAAGCCGGTTGGAAATCTTTCTGGAGCAAGGATTACCGGATAGAGATCAAAGTGCCTATCGACCAATTCAGGGCGAACCCCAACCCTTGCAATGGGTTCCTCAACAACAGCGCTGGCGCTCGGCGTTGACACCACTGAAAACCGGGACCCTCTTTCTCGAGTGGCGTCAACAGAGTGTTGCAGTGGAGGTGATTCCGGATCTGAGTCCTTCTGTGATGGTCCTCTGGCCTCCTGATAAATACATCTTTGATTTGTCCCAACTGCAGGTGGAGTTGGAAGCCAAGGACGACTACGGACTACACCAGATTCTGTTGAGATATCGCAATGAAGCCACAGGAACCATCGAGCGTGAGATCATTCAGTCTTTTGAAGGAGACTTCAAGAGTTACCAGGAAAGCTATCTCTGGGAACTCTCGGCAACACCCTTACGAGCCGGAGATAATGTGACGGCTTGGATTGAGGTCAGTGACAGCGATACTTTCCAGGGACCGAACGTGACTCGATCGGAGGAATTCCGTTTTGAGGTTCGCAGTCAACGGGAGTTCCATGAGTACATCCTCAGCCTCTTGCGTAAAGTGGATCGGAAACTTCGTGACTTGTTATCCGTTTTGGACCGTCAACTGATTGTAGAGACCACGGACCAAGAAAATCTGATTGAGGAACTGCTTAATTTTCTTCAGGAAGAGGCTAACTACGATCGGCTATTGTCTGATGGCTTGCGGGGATTTATTGGAGAGTTGCGCTTCCAGTTGCAGTACTATCAAAACAAACGGGAAGAGTTAGCCGTTCCCCCCAGTTGATATCAGCAGAACTTTCGTTAGAACTGTCGGCAAAAAGCCTGGTGTTCAGGCAGTCTATTCGCACAGATCTGGCTGACACAGAATTGAGCGCGTTCGCTGGTACGGGTTTGGAGAAAAGCACCATCGGTACGCTGTAACTGTAGTACACATCTGAGCAAAGAAGCTTCATCCTTCGGCACATTGCCAGATGGATCCTCACAGGCGCTGCGACTGTAGCTCATATTACGTCCTGTGGGCGTGGAGCGGGCGTAAAGTTCGAGTTCCCGAAGCATTTGCTGCAGGTGAGACTGATAGGTCATCGAAGCCCGACCTGTTCCACATAAAACATCCTGCGCAGCGGTTGATCTACTCTCATCCTCCTGCAGCAGGGGAATCGCGATCAGCATTCCAGAGAGAATCACTAGCAACGCTCCAATCACTGCAATCCAACCCACAGGCCATTTCATTGGAGGAGGAGGACCTCCTTCCTCAAAGGATACCTCGAAAAGCTGTACCTGCCCTTCGATGGATTCCTTGTTGAGACCTGGGGTCGGAGCAAATCGTAACTCCATTCCGACCAACCTGATTTCAGCAACCTTTGGACGTTTGAGTACCTTTGCTTTGGGGGAAAGCTTGGCCACATCCTTGGCGTAGCGTTCGATAATCTTTCGTAGCTCAAGGGAGCCTTCCCAATTGTTGCGGCCTATCCCTGGGGCGAGCACTTTCTCCAAATCATCCCGGGCAAACATCCGGGCTTTGCGCTCACCATCAGGGGCATTGTCGCAGACCCCGATGGGGCGCCACTGCGAAAAACGCATGGTGGAGAGGTGATTGACATTCACAGCCAACTCGCTACACGGTCGAGTACTGCCTTGGCGATAGCTGGCTTACCGACCACCTGCTCTTCTGGCTTATTTTCTTCCACCAACCACGCTACCTGATCTCCATATTCGATAAATTCCTCTCCGCGGTTGGCCACGACCAATTGATATTCCTTTGAACGCTCTCGGGCGATCGTCATCAATTCTTCATGGGTACGATTTTCTTCGTATTTGAAGGTCACCATTTTGAGCTTGGGGTGAGCAGCTCGTACCTCACGAATTACCTTGGGGGTTTGTTCAAAAGAGAGTGTGAGTTGCTGGCCACTGGGAAGCTTACCAGGATACACCTGAGAAGGCTGATAATCAGCAACAGCTGCGCTGAAAATGGCTGTACCAAATGCTCCATCATCCAACCCTGAAAGCACCTTTTCACGGTAGCTGCTGAAGTCCACCACACGCTGATGAGGCAAATAACTTGGTGCTGGAAGGCTCCCTTGTCCGAGGATCAATTGAATTGCAGCTCCTTCGACCCATGCCTGCTTGGCAATTTCGATGGCTAGTGCACCGGTGAAACGATTAGTGAACAGGCGGACATGATCTACCCACACCGGGGTTGGTCCTCCAGTGATCATCAGTTGGTGGCCTTTGAGAGTTCCTGCACTAAGCGAGCGCATCAAATGTCCCACTAAAAACTCGTTGTCCGGCAAATTGTTCTTCCCATTTTCCTGACGAGGTGGGACTACTGTCACTCCATAATCATGTAACCGCCGCAAGGATTCTTGCAGAATCCGGTTATGCATAGAACCGTGCATGGTGGGAACAACAAGGATTGGAGTCTTTGCACGCTCAGCACGACCTAGGGCAGAGGCAAGCAACGCTGTGGGCAGGTCGTCTGCAATGCCCCAGGCAAACTTATTCAGTAAGTTGTAGGTGGCAGGAACAACGAGATAAGCGGAAAAGGGAGAGTTGTCACTCAAATGCTCTGCGTTTGGACTAGATTCCGTCAACACGGGGTTGAGGGAGGTCCATTCAAGAGCTTCCTGAGCGACGTAGCGCAAGGCGTCTGCTGTTGCAAAGACTTGAACTTCTGCACCTTCACGACGTAGATCGCGGATTAAATCAGGGCTGCGGTAGGCTGCAATACTTCCGGAAAGAATCAGGGCAATTCGATTATTTGAAAGTCGACTGCCACGTCGAGACACCTCTCGATCCTGAAGATCACTACTTGGCGGGGGCATAAAGTCCCAGAGTGGTTCGCTCATCGAATCAACAGTGGGGCATGAGCCCAAAGAGGGTCTACAAAAAAATTAACCTGCAATTTATGCAAGATTGTGGAAAAAACTGTTTTCACTGGCTTGAATCCAAAGAAAATAATCTATTGAATCATATGCTTGCAATTTTAAATCATTGCCTTAGGTTGTAGATTCAAAAAATTTGAACTTCCTCTTCAAACTCTCGAGGGACGCTACCTATGAACAAGTCACAGATGATCAACACACTCATTGAGAAAACCGATTGTCCAATAAAGACGGCTGACAAGGTCGTACGCATCTTTTTTGACAGCATCAAAGAGGCTTTGTCCGAGGGTGATAAGGTTGAAATTCGAGGATTCGGTTCATTCACGGTCAAGCACTACGAAGCCTACGTGGGCCGCAACCCACGAACGGGAGAATCTGTCCGTGTTCCTCCAAAGAAGCTCCCTGTCTTTCGGACGGGCAAGGATTTGCGCCATCGAGTGGATCAAAGCCGTGAGCAGGGAGTAAAACTAGTAGAGAGTCGGCGCAAGCCTCGGAATGATTGATCTACTCCAAAATTTGAGATTCCCCTCCAAGACCAAGCTAATTCACAGGACCTTCTTCCGAGGGTAAATCGAACAGATCCTCATAACCAGGTTTGGGCTCAACGAACTCTTGAATCCGGATCGCCCGGCGTCCTCGATACGCTCCCTGGAATCCTCGAAACTTCAAGACGTTCTGTACGTAGCCCTCAAGAGCATCGTCCTTGGACTGTTCCAACTGCACATGGTCACCAACACGTAGCTTCAAGAAGCGTCGTAGTGAAACCTGAGCATTCCCCAGAGGCACCCGAACTTCCACTTTAGATCCTCGTAAGTGGGCCTCCAATCGAGCGCAATTGACCGGACTTGGTTCAGTATCAGCATTGACCGCACCACCGTCTAAACGATTCCGAATTGGATCAAGAATGTTGTAGGGCAGGCAAATGGTCATCGTCATCGGCAAGCGGTGCAACTCGACGTCAAATGTAGTGTAAACAACGATCTCTTCATCGCTCGCAGCTTGTGCCAAGTGAGCATTGGTTTCCGTGCGATCAAAACGCATCTTCAGGGGGACAATAGTTTGCCAGGCATTACGCAGATCTATCAGGGCACTGTGGACGATCTTGGCTACAACCTGAGATTCAATACGAGTAAATTCTCGTTCTACATCGCGTACCTGGAGGCGTCCGTCTCCCCCGAACATGAGGTCAATGAAACAATGGATCAGGCGCTGCTCCATCCCAAGTAAAGCGGTTCCACGTAAGGGTGGTAAGTGAAAAATGCTCAATGACGTGGGGTAGCTAATACCTTCGATGTAGTCTTTGTAGTTCACTAATTCCGTGGTGCGTCGCACGATCCGAAAGCTTCGTCGCAGGTGATTGGATAGGGTTTGCTGTAAAGAACGGGCAAAGCGATCATGAACGTTATCCAATCCAGGGAGATGACCACGTATGATGCGGTTTTTACGAGCTAGGTCGAAAGGGACGATGTCGTCGGTAACTTGCATTTCTTTATTGCTGCCAACAGCGACTCCCTTGAGCAATGCTTGAATATCTTCATTGCTGAGTCTGAGTTTTTTTTCCATTTGGTGTGATGATGCGTTTAGGAGTATTGGTTTATATCGAAAAAGATGAGCAGATTTTGATGATTCATCGCCAGAAACGAGATGAACATCAAGGTTTTTGGTTGGCTCCCGGTGGAAAAATTGAAGCCAATGAACCACCGCATGAGGCTGCCCGCCGAGAAGTTATTGAAGAAACCGGGCTTGAACTAACCAATCTGCACCTTCAAGGGTTGTTGAGTTTTCCGGATCTCGGAGATTCTCCCTTTGGCGATGAATGGCACGTTTTTGTCTTCTATTCGAACAGTTTTCAGGGTGCCTTGCGAGAAGATTGTCCGGAGGGCATCCTTGCCTGGATCTCTAAGAAAGAATTGACTTCCCTGCCAATGTGGGAGGGAGACCGAATATTCACCCCGATGGTATTTCAGGAGCAACCCTTTGGTGGAAGATTGCTCTACCGGGGCAATGTTCTTCATGAATCACAATTTTGGAATCTTTGAAGTGAGTTTCAGTACTATGAAATGGGCAGCCTTGACTCTAATTGGACTAGTAGCACTTGGGGGTTGTCATGTGCGCCTGCAATATCCCTCAGAAAGCCCTTCTCCAAAGCAGCACCGACTAGAAAGAAATTTCTGGTTCTGGGGACTTGTTGGCGATTGGCAAATTGAGGCTGATCACTATTGCGCCCAAGGCAGACTTTACGAATCTCACTTCTTTACTTCTCTCGATCAAGGCGTACTCACATTCGTCACTCTAGGAGCTTATAGTCCTCGAACTGTGATTCTGACTTGTTCAGGTGAACAAGAACCCTTACCAGAAGTGAATAGGCCAACCGACCCCTTACCTGAATTTCTGTCTCCTGATCCAAGCACCCGGCCTTTCGAGCAGCACTGATTCTGATCAACATTCAAAGTTCATTCATCAACGATGAACACGGCTACATAGAATTTTGCTGAAAAGGCTACCAGATCCATTCACTGTGTTCCAGAGGGCATCACAAAGAATCTTGTTTAGCAAGTCAGGTAGCCCACCTTAGATTCCTTTCGTCTTTCTGCTAACTACAATCGCCAGTTTTTCTATGCGAAGAGAAGTGTCATCAACCTTGCCGTTGGTTGAAATCGTAGACGGATTTGTGATCCCTCCACATCCTCGTGGAATTGAGCTGCAAGGGAAGTTAGAATGATCCAGCGGCTCTCTGCTGAAAAGTTTGCAGCGGAGCTTTACGAAGCCTATCAGCTTGATCCCCAACAAAACAATTGGACTTATCTACCCTATGGACCGTTTTCAACCCAATCAGAATTTTTGAATTGGCTTCGTTTCGTGGAAGATGGGACGGATACTGTTTTCTTTGCAATAATCAACAAGACCATGAGAAAAACACGTAGGTGTCGCTAGTTTTCTGAAATTAATCCCCAAGAGGGAGCGATCGAAGTTGGACATCTCAATTACTCCCCCCTACTGCAGAAAACTACGGAAGCAACAGAGGCCATGTTCCTGATGATGAAATGGGCTTTTGAAAATGGCTATTGCTGGTATGAATGGAAATGAAATGCTCTCAACACCAAGTCTCGCAGGCCAGCGCAAAGATTAGGCTTTTCCTACGAAGGGACATTTAGACAAGCTCTGATTGTCAAGGGTAGGAATCGAGATACTGCTTGGTTTGCTGTCACTGATAAGGAATGGAAAAATTTGGAGCAGTGCTTCTTAAGATATTTTTCTGAAAAAAAATTGATGAAAATCGAGTGCAACAGATCTCTATAGCCTCCTTGACCAAACCTCTGCTCTACAAAGTGGATGGGCGAGAATAAAAGAAGGAAGCTCCTGGGAATTCTCTCAGGCAAAAAATGTTAACAGAAGAAAACACAACAAGCCTTTACCAAGTGGAGGAGATTCCGGGCATGACGGTCAAATCAAGCTGGAAACTTTGCCTAATTTTATTGGGATGGCTGTTTACCAGCACATTCAGTCATTCTCTATCGGCTCAGTCCATTGAATGGAGTCGTTCTCCAGCATACCTGACACCGGCCCAAGTGCACGATGATCTTGTTGCAGTAAAGCAATTGATCCGAGAGAACTACGTTCACTATGAGCGTCTTCAGCAGGCAGGCCATGATTGGGATCAAGTCTTCTCAGAGTTAAGATCACAGTTGCTGGAAAATCCTCGCCCAATGCTGACCCAGCACTTTCAGGAAAAACTCTTGGAAGCTCTGCAGTTCACTGAGGATCCCGTCTTCCGAGCAGATCTCCATCTACCTCGGCGGCACTACCAGAATCGAATTCTGCTAGTCGAGCCCCGGTTTACAGACTTACGTCTCGCTAAACAAGGAGATCGTTTTCGGGTGCTGCCTGACCAAAAGTTTCCTGGACTGGCGAATCTCTGGCTGAACGAATGTAATCATCCTAGTGTGCGTTTATTTCCAATTCTACCAGAGCGAATTCGTGAGAAAAGAGTGATGCTGGGGATCTATGCCTCTGAATTCCCTGAACGAATTAGGTGTGAATTTGTTGATGAGTTGAACCGAAAAGTCACTCGAGAGCTTCTCTTACAACGCATTGTCAAAGAGTTGGTCTCTCCAAGACAAACCCTGTTTCAAGCAGATGAAGGTCGCGTATTTTATGTTCGTTGGCTTCGTGATGGACGCAAAGAGGAGACGGCTGTAAGAGATTTTTATTTGCTGCCGGAGAGAATGGGTTCGGCCCGAACACTAATCCTCGATGTGCGTGACAATGCTCAGGGCAGTTTTTCCTTTATTGAGCGCTGGCTTCGTGATGTTTTACGAAACAATGTGCAAAGTTCCATCGTACGGGAAAAGCAAACTCCTGCAACGATCACAGGCTTGTTGCGTCAAATGGAGTGGCAAGAACGCCAGCTTTCGCAATCAGGGTGGCTACAAGATGCCTTGGCTCAGCAGCGTGGTGTTTTTGCATCGATGTTACAGCGCTTTGAAGAAGAATCGATCGATGCCAAGTGGATGGAGACGAAATTTCTGTTTCAAGGCAAACCGAAATCTCCAAAATGGAACAAGCGGTTGATTGTGATTGCCAATGACCAGTGTGGAGCAGGTTGTCAGTTTTTGGTGGGGCTAAGCCGTCAATTGCCAAATGCTACGCTACTCGGAACGAACACGGGCCCCTATCCAGATGGGAATGTAGTGCCGATGTTTCAGTTGCCTGCATCAGGCCTTTTGCTCTCTTTCAGTCATCAGCTTCACCTTGATCATCAGTTAAACGTAGTGCCACCATCCGGGCAAGAACCAGACTTCTGGCTATTTCCAACAACAACCCTGAGTAGTGTAATGCGTTTTGCCAACAGTGAACTAGAGCCTTAATTGGTCAAAAATTTGTATGAACTTTAGAATGTTTTTTGGTTCCTTCCCATTAGAACGAGCAATGATATGAAAGTAGGCAATACGCCCACCCCAGCCCAAGCTTCAAATCAGAAAAAAGCTGAGAAAACAGAAGAAAGCAAGTTGCCTTTCCCGATTCCACAAGCAACTCAGCCTATTCACCAACCAGATACGCGCTATAACAACGTTCGAGGGCCAGAAGACCATAAACAATCAATCACCCTTCGACGCTCCTATGTGATGGTAGTGTCTAGTTACGAGAAGGTTGCCCAGAAACAACAGCTTACGGATAAAGCCGCAGAGCAATTTGCGGAGACCCTGCAGCTTCGTCTAAACACCCTAAATGAACAGGCTCTGAGGGAAATCCAAGAATTACCAGAATTCAAACGTCTTCAGACAGAGAACATTCGGGAGCTTGGTGAGGAATTAGCAGAACGGATGCAGGATGAACAGCAGCAATTAGAGGCATTTGCGCTTCTGAAAAATCCAAAATTTGCTGAGTACATGGAGTCTAAGGATAGTGCCCAACGTAGTTTTGCAGAGCAAATGCAAGACTTTGGTTCTGAAACTCTGATGTTTGGGGCCTTGGAAATGATCAAGGACTTTGGAGGTTTAGTTGGCTTGGGTGATGCTGGTAACAACAAAGGCAATGTCAGTATAAAGGTCTGAACTTCTCAGTCGCAACTAACTATCTTCTATTTCCCTCATCCCCTCGTTCATGATTGATTCAATGGAAGGGGAATCTCCCACAGTACCTCGCCACCAGTCTGGCTGGCGTAGAATTAAGAATGCTCTCCATTTTTCCTTGGAGGGGTTACGCGCTTGCTACACTGGTGAAGAAGCATTCCGACAGGAAGTCTGGTTAGCCACATTTCTGATTCCCCTCTCTATCATACTGCCGATCAGTGTGCTCAGTACGGCTTTATTGATTGCGAGTGTGCTACTGGTGATGATCGTTGAAATTCTCAATTCTGCTGTTGAGGCGGTTGTTGATCGTATTTCGAAAGATCATCATCTTCTCTCCAAAAAGGCGAAGGACATGGGCAGTGCTGCGGTCTTCCTCAGCCTAGTCAACCTTGTCATTGTTTGGGCATGTGTGCTCTGGACAGAGTGGAATTGAATTTTCTTCAAACACAAGCGTTGCACTTTCTTCGGCTTTCTACTAGCTTTTGACGGCTTATGGTCAAACCAAAACCTGTCATGGGTTGGCTAAGCGTGAGTTTAGGCCTGCTATTGAGTGTAATACCGTTGAACTGTCGGGCTGACTTTCCTCGCTTGCCAGCCATTGAGCCGGTGGAGATCTTCGTTCGAAAATCCCTGAAACTGGCACAGGAGCGCTATTATCGAGATGGGTTTCTCTATTACTTGGGACCTATCGAAGGTAATCGTGCTCATGGAAAAGGAAGGCTGTTTTGGAAGAACGGCAAGGTCCGCTATGACGGGGACTTCATTGAGGGGCGCCTCGAAGGCGCTGGAAAGTTGTTTGATCACGAAGGATACCTGCTCTACCAGGGAGAGTTTCAAGCAGGTGTTTTTGCACGTGGTTCATACTTCAATGCTGCTGGGGAAGTAATGTACGAAGGTGACTTCCCTCCACCACCCCTGCTCCAACGCTAATGGGGCGGTATCCTTATGCCGTAGGAAATTAGATGGTCAAAGCTGATGTTGTACGTCGAGTCCGTTTAGAAACGGGCATTTCTCAGGGTGAAGCTGAGGACTTAATTAATGAATTGTTAGAAATCATGCGCCAGAACCTGGAGTCTGGGGACAGCCTGATGGTCACCAACTTTGGGCTCTTTGAATTGAAGGACAAGGTAGCCCGACCTGGAAGGGATCCCAAGAGCAAAGTGGAACACCGCATTGATGCCCGCCGAGTGATTTCTTTCCATCCCGCAAAAACATGGCGGGAGGAATTGAATCAGTAAGTCAACTCACACAAGTATTGCAACTTAAATAGCAAATTACTGCTAAAAATTTTGTGCAGTGCACAAAATTTCTTGACAACGAAGTGATGAGCCTTCATTGTGGAAAATATAAATAAAGTACTTGGCCATTCAATACTCTAAGTAATATTATCCACTAACCGAACTCTCGGTGAAATATGATACTTACCCCATTCAACCATGCTGACAAGGTTGTAGAAGGAGTCGAATCCTTCTTCTCCATGCAGAGACGGACCCTCCAGATGGTCTTCGAAACTCTTGAAAGATCAAGAGTTTCTCGATATGAAAACCTTAGTCGGACGCAAATCTCCCTCCAAAATGCTACTGAAACCATTGGGCAACAAATCCTGATAAATCAAATGACTGTCAGAAAGTCTATCAATCAAGCGTTTCAGTTAAAATTACCGAAGATCACAAAACAATGGGATACGCAGCAGCAAAACTTCAGTAATTATTGTGAGAACTTTCTTAAGCAGATTGATCATTCTGTAGTGATGGCTAAAAGAACTGCGGAGCAAAGCCAAAAGGCAGAAAGTACAGCACAGCAGTTGTCCCAAAACTTTTTGAATGGACATCTTGATAGCATTCAGAAAAATATGCTAAAAGTCTGGGCACGTCCTAAAGCTATAGTAGCTGTGGAGGAAGATAAGGAAGAAGAAGTCTTGACAGAAGCCGAAACTCCACTAACGGAAACGGCTATCTCAGAAATTGTGGATTTCCAGAAGTCGGTGGATCCCGTTCTAACAAACAAGGAATCCAAGTTACAGAGCAAGAAATCTACAGAAAAAGCTAGTGAGTTCGCACTGGCTCAATCGACTTCGGAAGAGAACTCGCTGGCGACCAAAATCACGATTAACCAAAAAAGCGCACAAAGAACTGCCTCAAGCCGGAGTTCACGGCGCTCCAAATAGGCAAAGTATGTTGCCTGATTCACCAAAACTTAATGCTATTAAAAAATGGAAAGGAATATGAGCATCTCTCGATCGAAAAACGCAATCACACAAGAAGAAATCGACACTGCCTTAGCAAATTTTTTGGAAAAAGGAGGATCCATTACTCACCTTCAGGATCCCCGATCAGCGGCACTGTGGAACAACGAATTTGATGATCCGTTCATGTCTGATGACGACAGTTCTATCAATCCAGATCATTTAAGAATTGCACATTCAGAGTTTTGAATGAGCGTAGGCGCTGTAGCCAACTACGGCGTCTGTCTTCCTCCCTCTGCGCGTGATTAGATTTATTCCACTCCTCTCCCTGACTTCCAACTTCGCTGATCAACCACTCCTCAACCTCTAACTTCTGGCTTAATTCTGGTTCACAGTTCCACTGAGCTTGGATGCCTTTGCTGTTGCCGGAGCAGCGTGCGTGAAACTTCCAGCCAAGATATTTAAGGTTCGCTATCTCGTTCCGGTAGAGGCATCGAAGAAGATAGAATTCATCTGTTTGAAAATTGAAGACAGGTATCTCCAAAATAAATTCTGAGACATCAGGAATACAAAGCCATCTTGGCCAAGACCAGACCCAATCCCCATGAAATCCTGACCTAATGGATTGGATTTCTGCGAGCTTTTGTGAACGCAGTAGTTTCCCTTTTGTGACTTGCTGTCCACCAAGAATCAGGATTTCTTTACAATCCGGAATAAAATCCCCCTGCAACAGCCGAATAATACTGAGGCTGTCCCGATAATCTTTTGGGCCTTTGGTCCATGGCCAGTTCACCGGGATACCGTTCTCTGGATCTTCAAGAAGAGCTTCCGCAACATGTTGTCGTGTAGGAGCTGCGATCAGAGCCTGATAGGTTTGTACCGGCCTCAGAATGACCCAAAAAAGTGAAAACCCATTAACTTGATGGGGAAATAAAATCCTTGGTGGGAATTGATTCAGCCAGGATTTCGCAAAATCTGGGAGGATATTTTTCATGGAATGATTTTCAAAAAACCACACTCAGCAGGGAGCTTCCTGGCAGTCCTCACGAATTGGAATAATCTTTCTGGCCACGAGATAGAGTCTAATTGCCCTATCTGACCCTGGTCAATCAGGGCACGAGAGACTCCCTAGTTACCTTGAAGATGGTAATTTAGCATCCATGCATCTTGATTTGTGGCATCCATCAACAAATTACCGATCAGTGACCACTTTTTTGATCTATCAAAATGTTGATTTGAGGTCCATATAAGGAGGCTGACTGCAGGTGATTTCGATAGGGCCACCATCGATGTAAGTGGCTACGTTTCAAAACTTTTCCAGGATGTGGAAAGAGGAATAGATCAAATTGCCAACTTGGCATCAGGGCTTTTCTTGGTTCTGGAGGGGCCACTTTGATCAGCTCGTTGGTACAATTTGACCAGGCTTTTTTGGATGGTTCCTTTAGCCAGCGAATGGGCAATTCAGTTGTCATAAATTGGTCTGCCCGCTTTTGCCAAAAAAGCCATGGTAGCCAGTCCTCGGCAATTTCTTGAGGCGCCTCCACGTATTGATAGTGGCTTTGAGTAATACGCAAACGCTTCTGTCTTAATTCCAGAGATCAATGCACCTCAATCCAGCCATTTCCAAAAGCACCTGGAGCCACCAAGGGTGCTCGATACCGATTGAGATGAAATATCGGCCGTCTTGGAAATGTTTGGTGAGCATGCCCCGACACAACTAGATCAACTCCAGGTACATAATCAGCCACCCAGCCCGCAGCGTTGGTGTTGGGGAGGCCAGCATATAGGTTTTCTTGCTTCCCGAACTTTTTATTTGAGCCACTGTGCAACAACGCAATAATGAGATCAACCTGCTGTTCTTCACGTAAGATTTGTGTGATCTCTTTGGCGTTTTCAAGGATGTCAAGAAATGCTAAATCATTTGCTAATTTTTCATGCCACATTGGAGCAGCGGGTGTCATCAAACCAAAGAACCCAATTCGAAAGCAGCCGTTTTCAATGATTTCGAAACTTGGAAATTTGGGCCAGGTGCCTCTTGTTGACACTACGTTTCCAGCGAGCATTGGGAAATCAGCTGTTTTCTGAGCCACCTTCAACTTGTCAGCACCCAACACCAAATCAGCATTTCCTAAGACTACGGTGTCCCACTGTAGTGCAGGCAAGATTTCCAGCTGTGGAAATCTTGGAGGAGAATGCTCATGTGTTAGAAAGTGCCTAAAATCTGATCCTCCTAACAAGTCCCCTGCATCAAGCCGTAACGTTGTGACTTCTCCGGGCTTGGGAGCGAGAGCATCAGCAAGCTAAAGCCACCCTTGATTGCGATTAGCGTACTTTGAGGCAAGAATGCCCTTGGTATCTCCCGTGATCAAAATACGCAGTTGTGCCTTGGATGAGTAACCAACAGCAGGGAAAGATAGAACGAGAAGTAGGAAGATTAAGAGTCGAGACGACATGAGAACTGAGCATCGCTCAGGTGTTGATTGAATTGGGAACGAAAATCTCTACGCGCCTGTTCAGATGAGGCTGGACTGTCAAACAGCGTAGCAAAATGTTGGTTAGCTAGAATCGACCATTGTTTAGATTCTGTAGGGTTACATCCTGCGAGTTGTGCAAGGGATACCCAGTGCAGATCTTGACTGCGGTTTGCGGCTTCCTCGGTCAATTGATCCCAATTTGCCTGTAGAAACTGTTCTTCCTCGTAATGTTGGCCCAAGGTCCAATCTTCACAACCCATGGTCCCTGAGGAACTGGCAAAAGCAAAGGTAGATGAAGAGGAAATGTCTACGGAGAACGCCTCAAGCTTTCCATCCGCAAATCCCATGGCCCCACCCTCGTGACAAGACCAGACAGTGCTACTACTCAGAAGCCAAGCAGCAACAAAAAAACTAGCCCACTTTGCATTCATGGCGCAAACTCGGATGTGATTGAATCCATTGGCTCAGTACAGGCACCAATGCTTCTACTTGAACAGTACTGTGTAAGTGAAAATCAATCCTCTCCTGATGCAACCGCAGGAAATTGCCAAACTGCTGTTGGCCGACCTCAGAACAATAATACAAAGCTCCCAGCGCCTCCGAGTGTGGCCCATGGCCTGTTGCAATTTCTTCTTCGAGCATAGATTGGTTGGCGACTAAAAACTGCCAACGTGCGAAGCGTTCCTGCAGCGCAATGTCCCAATTCGGGCAATTGGATGTCCCAGAAGTCGTCGCAGAGGAGTAAATTGGAGAGAAGGTTAGGTCCACAGAGGAAAGCAAGGGATCTTCGCTTGTAGCACCCATCATGGTGCCCTCACAGCCAGCAAAACTTTCTGCTACTCCGAGAAAAAAAAGCGATGTGAGGAGCAATGAAGAGCGCATGGCTGACGCAAGATCGGGTGAAATGGAAAAAGCACCCAGCATCACTGGGTGCTAGTAGTACTACGAAGCCTTCAGTTTGTCTGATTTGCGGATGATTTGTGTACGCATGGAGTCCACTCCGCGCGCCAGAGCCTTGTAGAGATTTTTATCATCGGAATTGCTGGCGAGCATCTTTTGTTGGTAGCTGCAGTTGATACCTACATGATAGCTCTCGTCTTTCTGACGAGTCAGATGCACATGAAAAGGGTACTTATTGTCGGTAATCTTCAACAGGTCATCAAAGAGTTCATGAATATGCTCTTTGACTGCTTCAGAATGTTTCATGTTTTTGAAACTAACATGGATAGACATATTACCTCCTCAGGATCTGGCGTTGATACAATCCGTGTGTCCAACACGGGGTTCCCAAACAGGTTCAACTCATCCGTGCATCGATAGCAGCCTCCTTTCAGCTTTCGCTTTCCTCGTCTGCAGGAGCAACCATTTCCGGTACTTCTGAGCCTGAGGGAAGAAGAAAGAAGTATCCCGGTAAGAATACCAACAAAAATGCACCAATACCGATTGCAGCCAAAATGGCGATTCGCATGAGTGTCAACCGTTTGAGAGTTGAAAAATGCAGCTTTGCTGCAGCAACCTGCGTTGCTTCTTCAATAGATATCAGACCTTCGATGAGTGGGTCAAGCCGGACTGGAAAGATAAAAAAACATTGAATTTGACCCTGCTAAGGTAGTGCAGAGGCCCAATTCAATTGTTCTGTTCCCCTTTTCTGAAGGCTTCCCAATGCCATTGAGGGCAAACCTGAATCAACCTGCCATTGCAGGTGCCAATCAGAAAATATAGGATCAGTCAATTCGAGTTGATGAGAACCGATTTGCCGTAATTCGTCGCCAAGTTTTGCAAGCAACATTGAAACCATCCAGTTGTCAAATTGGCTTGCGATGTGTTGGGCCTCTCTTTGTTGCTGAATCCCATTTGCGATGGCTTCAGCAATCCGGTTTGTGTTCCAAAGCACAGTCAGCAACAAAGGAAGTGAAAGTGCCACTTCCAGTAAGGTAAAGCCTGCTTGCTTTCTCATCTTCAAAGAGCGAGAAGTTTGAGTGTGACCTGCTGACGATATTTTGCCAACACGGTTGCGTCTTCTTCTACAATTGGGTGATCAGGCTCAATTAGGAAGAGCAGTTGTCCCCTTGAAACCAGAGTACCTCCGGAAGAATCTACAAATACCTGCCTTACCGTTCCCGGAAATTCTGCCCTAATTGGATTAAACATCTTCATTACCTCTAACAGTCCAAGCACATCATTTTGCTCTACATGTTGCCCAGCCTCCACGTAGGGTGGACTGCTGGGTGTCTCACGAGCATAGAAGGTCCCTCCTGTCCAACTACGTACTTCATCGCTATGAGAAGATGGTGGAGGTGCCAGTGCCTGGGAGTATTGCTTGATCTTTTCAGTATTCTGAAACTCCTTTGGAATGACTGGAACCAGTTCTTCATTACAGCCCCAATCAAAATAGCTGCTGCTGATACCCAATGAGATGGGGATACTCAGCAAGGGAACCAAGCCGACTTGAAAACCAGCATGCGCTGCTTGCACTTCTGACCAGAGCCCGTCGTCAAATCCGACAGGAGCCGTGTTTTCGAGGATTTTCTGCAAAGCGTCCCATTTGGGATAACCCAAGCGATTTCCTAAATCTGCATAAAATCGGAGTCCTTCTTCGAGTACCAGATGATCATCCTCCCAGATAATTTCACTGGGAGGATGACCACTTCTTTTCTCCCAATGCAGGTAACGATAAAGTTCGTGCAGCACATGAATCGGGTTCTGACACCACTGAATCTGCTGATCCTGAATTTCCCATCGAGGATTTTGACGTTTGGCAAGCCATCCGGCGAGAAGATGTGGCATGCTCAGCAAACGCCGCAATGGTCTTAGCAGCAGCGTTTGTTTTCTCTCAAAAGCTCTCAGAGCCTCGGGACCTAACTCCTTGATTGATCTGCTCAAATGCTGCCAAGCGAACTCCAAGTCGGTATCTTTCGCACCTAAGCTCAACTTTCCACAGAGTGCAAGGTAGGACTCCACGAAACGCGTGTTTGGCTTTACCATCGAATCCACACCCAACATCCAATACAGAATCCCATAATGAAATGACAGGTTGAGTTGTAAATCTGTTCCCCGCACTTCCATTTCTCTGAGAACACGAGCCATTTGCTCCAGATTGTCTAAACGCGTCCTGCCCCATGTGACAGACAGAGCCACATTAGAATCGTAGGCACCAGCAAGATGATAAGGTTGAAATAAACCGGTATCAGGATTCCGTAATCCAATCCCCTGGTCGTCTCGTAGTTCCCCTTCAATTGGTGTCGACCAAGAGCGTAAAATCCCTCCAGCATGAGGCTGTAATCCTTGGTTGGTAGCATTGATTCGAACCTCCATTCCGGACAGATTTCGGAGTTGACGTTGTGGTTTGGGAAGCACCTGTCCGTAGCAGGCAACCAGGAACATTGCGGCAATCAGTGAATCTACAAGAAAGTTGTCGCCAGGTTTATCTGGGTTAGTAAATTCCAGCCTGTAAGCCATCTCTGTGACTCGATGTTCGACCTGAATTCGGGTGTTTACCTCCATGAAGTAGTGTTGGTCTCCCTCAACAATGCACTCAAAGGTGGATACGTTATCCAGCCCTAGAGCCGTTCCGAAGTCCTGAGCTTGCTTACACATCTCACGTAGTACGACTAGGTCTTGCTGAAGAATCTCTGCTTGATGGTTTTTGATAACTTCAAGATATTCTGCAATGGTTTGCTCAAGCAACTCTTCGGTAAGTGAAAGTTCAACTAATTTTTGTTCGTGCATCTGTAGAGAACAGTCACGACCGCCTAACTCTATGCACCAATGGCCATTACCAATTAACTGGACTTCGTTGTGGCGAGTATCTTCAATGTTCATCTCGATCAGGAAGGTCTTGTTGTCACCTGGACCAGTTACTCGGGCTTCAATCAAGACAGCCCTTACGGCTTCTTCAATCTCTGCTTCACTTTGAATAACCCGTTGACCCTTTCCACCACCACCACCAATATGCTTAAAGCGTAGTCGCCTGCCTGGGTTTTTTGCCCAGATTTCATTACAACAGATGAGAGTTTCTGTCTGCAGTTCTTCTATGCTGAACAGATCAATCCGGCGCTTGTAGGAAGCCTGAAGTACTCGCTCAGCTTGATCCAATATTTCTGAGGTGAGGTGCCAATCTTTTGGTACAGGAAGTTGATGTCGATCAATCAGGTTTTTAAGAAATTGAGAAGGGTCTTTGCCACCAGCTTTTTTCAAAAGAGTACGTGCAGTGATTCGATCTTCACCCGGAGTTACCGATACGTTTAGCTTACGGGCCAATTGTTTGGCTTCATCTTTAGAGCCTGCCTGCTGAATCACCCTTGCACTGGGGCCAACAAAGCAAATATTCGCTTCTTCGATTTGCTTTACGAAGTCACCGTCCTCAGCCATGAAACCATAGCCTGCAAAGAGGTGGGTGTAGTTGTGCTGTTTGCAGAGACGAAGAATTTTATCAATGCATTGTTGTCGTTCCTCTCGTGACGAGCCAACATAATCATGGATATGGTGGACTTGCTCATGACGATTGGCGAGGAAACGCAGTTCAGGAGCAAGAGTTTGGGGATACGTGATACTGTCTTTTTCAGAGAGAAGAATGCCATATCGTGCCCCCAGTTCCTCCAAGACTTGCATGACTTCAAGGCGAATGGGGCCGCGGCAGACAATGAGGCACTTTACGCCCTTAAAACAAAATTGCTGTTGCCACGGGCTTGCAGGATTGAACGAAAGTGCTTTCATGAGAATTCAGAAACCAGAAGGAAATGAACAAAAAAGTTTTCAAAAATGATTCAATTTGGAAAAATTTGGGGCAGAATAGAGGGCTTTGTGGTAGGAAACAAGGTAATTGCCTTTAGATTCCTCGCCCCAACATCAAGACATTGGAATCAAAATTCAATGTGATCTCAAGCAAAGGAGACCGTGTACGAAACTGCTGATATCCGAAAAGGATTGAGAATAGAATTGGATAGCGAACCCTACGCCATCATCGAATTTCAGTTTGTGAAGCCGGGTAAAGGAAATGCATTCACGAGGACTCGAATTCGCAATCTAATCAATGGTTCGGTATTAGATCGAACCTTTAAGACAGGTGAGAAACTAAAGCCAGCCGATACCCAAGATCGGACCATGCAGTTCCTCTATCGAGATGAGGGTGATGGGGGCTTCCATTTTATGGACAACAGTAGTTACGAGCAAGTCGCTCTGGATGCTGATCTCGTCGGGGATGCCACAAACTACTTGATTGACAACATGGAAGTGAACGTGGCTTTCTTTCGTGAACGACCGATCGGCATCACCCTTCCTAATTTTGTAGTTCTAGAAGTTGTTGAAGCTCCTCCCGGAGAAAAAGGCAATACAGTCACTGGTGCATCCAAGCCTGTTGTCGTTTCCACTGGTTACACCGTTAATGCACCCATGTTTGTTTCTGAGGGAGAGTTGTTGAAAATTGATACTCGAACAGGCGAATACGTAGAGCGCGTTAAAGCTTAAGGCCAATATGAAAAGCATGCTGAAGTTCAGGGATATTATCCTGGGCAAAAAAGATGATTCCCCGGATTCTTCGCAGAAAAAAGGTGACGCCAAGCAGGGTGAGGATTCACTTTCTCCGGTTGCCGCAGAACAAGTCAAAATTCTGATGGAGCTCTATCAGGAAGTTCCTTGTAATCCAAAGTCAGGGGATCTTGAAAAACGTATTAAGAATATTGTCAAAAGTCTTCAGGGCAGCAGTTTACTGGAAAGTATTCGTGAGACTTTCTCCGATGAGCAAGTAGAAGAGTGGAAGGAGCAATCGCAGAAAGAATTTGATGAAATGGGTAAGCTCAATCGAGCTCGAATGGAGAGCCTCATTGAGGTGGCTGATGAAGGCATGCGCCAAGTCGTTTACGAAAGTATTTTTATTTTTGATGTCAATCCGTCAGATCAACCTAATCTCGATATTACTTACAAGAAGGGTGTTGATCCAGAGACTGGAAAACCAATGATTCACCGTGATCGCTATCATGTATTTTGTGAGAACGCGATGCATGGTATTGATGGAATCGATCGTTGGTTACCAGAGCAGTCCAAACGTGAGGGGGAAGGTAATTGGATGGCTCATCTGCAGGAGCAGTTTGGTGAACTGGTCAATGATTTTGGGAAAAGCGAGAAGCCAATCGTGCAAACACTCAGCACGATTGGGAGTCTTGGGGGTATCGGCCACAAGCCTGACTCTGACGTTGATGCACAGGTGATTTTTGGAACAGAGCCCCGATATGAGCACAATTGGACTGATGCTGATTTCTTTATTGCCTTGGCCTTCAAGATCATAAGTTCTGCTTATGATCGTTTTCTTCTTCAATTTCCAGAGGAAAAGCAAGAACAGCTTAAGCAAAAAGTGAAAGATCAGATGATCGAGGAGCATGGTGAAGCTCTCAGCCCAGAACAGCAGAAAATCATCGACATAATCTTTCCAAGTACCTGCACACTATTGATGCGCAAAACCTGTCGGGCTTTGATTAGCAAAATGGAGCCGGGCAAGCAAATGCAGTTCTTCTGGTCTCAAATTCCACTAATCTTACGCAAGTTGCCAGAAGGTGACTTGTTCCGGAACGCATTGATTCTTTTTTTCCCTTTTCTCAAAAACATCCCAGCTAGGAAACTTCAGGGCAGCTGCTTTCCAAATTCTGTCACTTCAATGGATGCTAACGCTGCCCTTGGGCGGTTGATCATTTTCTATCGTGATCGTGTATTGGGCCAACGAGTAGTGATGAAATTATTGGAAGAGCCGGCCAAGGCAGCTGGGGTTGAACCAGCCAAATTTCCCCCTGCCCAACAACGGCAGGTGCTAATGGAGCATTTGAAGAAGAACCCCTCGCGCGGAAAGGTTGTTCAACAATTCTTGGAGCATGTCTCTGAGAATTATCGTTGGGAAGTCGCCCAAGAGGCGGATGAGTGGCACACCGATGTCGGCCAGCAAGTAGGCTTGGACCAACAGATGCTGGAAGTGATTCAATCGATTCCTCTCAAAGATCAGGCTCGTAAGGGATTTTTGAAAAGAATAGTAGACTTAGTAAACGCTAGAGTGGAGCAGGAAGCAATACGTAACGAAGCTGCATATGAGCCGGGTACCTCTCGTAAGATCTATTATGCCGAAGAATACGAGTTGGCAAAATATCCTGCTCAGGAAGCCCATTACTTTGTGAATATCCTTCGTAAACAGCGGGCTGGCCAACATACGCCGTTCTTGGTATCGCCGGAAGGCAGCATGGCATACTCCAACATGCTCAATGATCTATTGCTCAATCCTGCAACGCTGCTGTGTGGCTTGTCTCCGATGCCTTTTTCACTGCCTGAAGAAGTCAAAATTCTTTCGAATATTGGTGTTTTCCCTGACTGGGAAGTGACCCAACATCGAGAGCATGAAGGAGATGAAGAACCAGATCCAAGAGCTGCAGCTGAAAATCAGGAAACATTCAAACTTAGAAATCTGCCAAACTGGGGAAACTATGCGCCATCCAGAGAAGTTTTTCTGACCTATGTGATTCCGATTTTTCTTAGAGAAAGTGAGAAGATCAGCCATCGGAATCTCCCAAAGGCACTCCTAAACACTTGGTGGATTGAAATGCTCACCTGTGATGAGGATACTCCTGAGCTGACCAGCCTGACTAAACTCTTAATCTTTCCGAACGACAGAGCCTTCATCAAGAAAGAGATGACAGGCCCTTACGTCGATATCATCAAGAGTATGGAAGAGGAATTCCCACAGCTTGTCCGAGATCCTTGGTGGATCAAGTTTACGGAGATGCTGATGCGCTTCCAAGATCCTGAAGTACAAAAAGAAATGCTTTTCTGCTTCGCCCAGCACATTCGTGCTTCGGATGTTATTGATTTGGACACAACATCTGGGGAACCTATCTATCTTGATAAGAATTCTTCCTGGCGCTTCAAGGCAGTGCATCGCTTTTACATGAAGTTCTATGCTGAAGAGGGACCTCGGATTGATTTAATGAAATTCTCCCAAGGCAGGGATGATGTGGCTCAAGAGAAGGAAACTGTTCTGAAAAAGCTTTTCCTCAACAGTATGAAAAACACGGAGCGCAGACTGATTCAGATTGGCAATCAAAATACCATCAACCGAATGAGCCAATACATCTCCCAGGTTACGAAGAACAATGAAGAGAAGGAGCGTGTCGAGAAGATACTGACCAAGCCTCTGGATAAATTGATGGACCGGATGTTGATCGTTGACATGTCCGTGGTGGATAAAGCACAAACTGATGCTGAACTGAATGTCATTGAAAAGCGTCAGATTGCTCAAATTCAGGATGATCGCCGGAAAGTTGGAGAACTATCAACTTCCATCACCAAGCACTATGGTGACAAGTTGCAGGCTGAACTCAACAAAGAGATCGTTGAGAAAATTATCTTCCAATCCAGGATTCCACTTGCGGGAGATCCCTTGGAAAATGTCATTTTCAAATATCACTTCGAAAAGAATTTTAATCGTCGCCCATTTCAGGTCCCACTTCCTATTTCCAAATCGCTATGCATCCCTAGAAACGTAATTCTTTTGGAGTTTGAGCCAAAAAAAGAGAAATGGAAATTCAAGGCAATGATCTCCAAAAAAGCTGGTGGTAGTGGTGGTAATCAGCTTGAGATGTTTCAGTCAAATCTGGTCGAAGGCGTAACTCGCTGTGTTTTCAGTAAGTACATCGGGTTTGATGCTCGAGCGATGACCTCCTTCCAGAAAAATGCAGTTTCTTCCAGAAGCGTTGTGGCTTCCAATCCTGTCACAGCAGATGATCTGCAGAATCTTGCGGGTGACATCAAGAGTTTTTGCAAACCAATTCGGGTCAGTTCGACTGAACTCCTAGAGAATATCTATTATCTCTACGATGTGATGATTGTCTGCAACGTGGATCGTCCGCTAGGATGCGCAGCCATCGTCAGAACGAATTTCGATGAACAGTTTGTTTTCACATTTGATTTGAATAAAACGCCAACCATCGAAAAGGATCCTGGGCTTGCCAGCACAAAGAACCAACCAATGCACACGTTCTATCAAAGATTCAATAGCTTGCCAGCACGAAAGCTCTATTGGGAGGCATTCAACAAACTAAATCTTCCAATGTCAGAAGAGCAGCCACCAAAACTGAAAATCTGGGTAAATCCAGGAAGCTTCAACTTGAACGTCACTCCCAAGTACCAACGAGTCTACCTGAATGGTACTGCGGAGAATCTTTGGAAGCCAGAGCATGTCTGGAAAGAGCCTGCTGATGATGCGAAATTTGCTTTGATTAAGGACTTTGATGAAATTGGGAAACAGGCAATTACTGAATATCAGCAAAATCATGAGTAATGTGTTATCAGGCTTTGTCGTGCTTGGTATCTACTTCGTGATTGAGCGAATTTTAGAATTTGCCGGTGTTAAGTCAACATGCTCCAAGAGTTTCCTCCCACCTTCATTGCTCGCTGTCTAGGATTTGATGAATCTGAGGAAGAGTTCCACTTCCTATGGCAGGAGCAACAATTCTCTCTAAAAGTCGATCAGAATTTAAAGATCACCGGAGGTGCCCTGGTTCGATTTCAATCCAGTCAGGGTAAATTCATACTGGAAAAAGTTGTCTACACGCCTCCAGAAGGTCTGAAAGCTAATGGTGATACACTCCGCTGGCGCAAACTCAATCAATTCCCCTCACGCTTTCATTGTCTGAAAGCAAGGCACCATATCCTGCGCAGTATTCGAGATTGGTTTGATCAGCAAGGTTTCCTTGAAGTTCAAACTCCAGCAAGAGTCAGAGCCCCAAATCCTGAAGCGCATTTTGATCTAATTCAATGTGATCAGGGATATCTGGTAACCTCACCAGAATTTCAAATGAAACGTATGTTGGTTGGTGGATTTGAAAAGATTTACCAAATCAGTGCCTGCTACAGAGGAAAGGAAGCAGGTCATTGGCACAACCCTGAGTTTACGATGCTTGAATGGTATCGTGTTGGTGATAATTGGCAGCGATTGTGTCAAGACCTTCAAGAGATGACTAAGTACCTGCCAAGAGCATGGATTGCTTCAAAGCAACATAAAATGTTGGAAGGTAAGTGGAAACTCACAACGGTCAATGATCTTCTTCAGGAATTTTGGCAGTTTGAAATACAGCCCATTGACCAAGCAGGGGATCTTCTCGAAAAGCTCAACAAAAACGGTTATGAGAATTGGATCAATCAGCAAAGAATCAATGGAGAGTCCTTTCTAGTAATTTTTGGTAGACTTTGGGGGGAACTAGAGCAAAACCTTGGGTGGGAAAGACCTTGCTTGGTATCTGATTG
>Ga0209631_10001920_pt1 | contig 25605 bp, 23 predicted proteins | sample COG_08_FD_184752 | JGI IMG/M metagenome (GOLD analysis project Ga0209631, IMG submission 184752) | Pelagic Microbial community sample from North Sea - COGITO 998_met_08 (SPAdes) (version 2) | ecosystem: Environmental > Aquatic > Marine > Neritic zone/Coastal water | place: Helgoland, sampling... | reverse complement strand
TGCCATCGACAGTAAATGAAGCAGTGCCGGTCAAGACAGGTCCCAGTTTGTCGACCGTACAGGTCCCTCGCTGCTGGTCGGGCTGCCAATCAATGGCGGCGACACGCATGCGATCCTCGAGCGTGAGTGGCCCATAGCCGGTCCACGCCGTGAACTCGGCTCCTACCGCGAGCGGATTGCCGGGCGCAACCTCGACTCGGGTTGCCGGAATCCAGTTGGCGTGGCCAGCCCAGTCTGCGAGTTCATCCCACACTGCTTGTGGATCCGCAGCGAAGTGATGGTTGACAGTGAATACGACCTTGGCCATGCAGAGATACTGCCATGAATTCGAACCGGTGGGCAGGGCTCAGCGGCCGATGTTGACGACTCAGGAGTTGGCACCCGCCCAGTCGCTGGTCGAGCCAGCGACGGTTATTCGTTGCATAACCCTGCGTTCGTTGGCGATGTCGTAACCAAGCAGTCGATGCAGGGTGGTGCGGTTGTCCCAGACAACGAGGTCATGGGGCTGCCATTGGTGTTCATAGACGACATCGTGAACTGAAAGCTGGGCTTCGATCTCTGCGAACCAATGGCGGCTCTCGTCGACGTCGCGCCCCACTATGTGCGAGGCATGGCCACCCATGTACAACGACTGGCTGTCGTCGAGATTGGTGCGAATCCACGGGTGTTCCACAGGTGGATACTTCGCTCGTTCGTCGTCGCTCATCGCCTCCATGCGGCCAGGGTTGTTTGCTCGCGAAAACTCATAACTGTGCACGAGTCTCAACTCGGCAATCTCGGCCCGGTCCTCGGGCGGCAGCAGGCGCAGGGCCTTACGCATGTCGGCGAATTGGGTCTGACCGCCCCGGGTCGGCACCTCTTTGGCATAGAGCATGGTGCAGAGTGCCGGTACGGCACGGAACGAACTGTCGGTATGCCACCGTTGGGTACCGCGAAGGAAGACTGCCTGTGGTTCGTCGAACTCCACCAACGTTCCGTTTGGGCGCACGTTGGTCAGGTCGAAGATCTCTGGATGGTCAGGGTGACGTTTGTCGGGCTCCGGCAGTATCTCAAGCCCACCGAATGCATGGCCAAGCTGCACCAGCTGAGCTGGGGCTAGTTCATGGCCGCGGAACACCAGCACCGCGTGCTCAAGCAAACCGGCTGCGAGGGCCTCGATCAGTGATTCGTCAGGTTCCTGCGATGGGTCGAATCCGCGGACGAAGGCGCCAAGTGGTGCCGTGAGTGGCACAAAGGAAATCACGCGAATTGCAGCAGGCAGTCGGCAGCGCCGGGCTGCACCGCGCTGAAGTCTCGTGCCGCGTAGTAGTCGGGCCGGGTGAAGGAAGTGCCCTGGTTGTCGACAGCGCACACGTTGACGTACAGCACGAGTCGGCGTAGCGGGCTGATGTTCACCGACGAGCCGTGGACGACGGTCATGTCCATCAGCAGCATTGAACCGGCGTTGCCAGTGATGGCCTCGAGGCCGTAGGTGTCGACCAGGCGTTTCATCGTGTCCGGTGTGATGTCGTAGCGGTACTTCGACACTCCTTCGAAGTCAGGAGATGTGGGGTCTACCTCGGCTGTTGACACCAGCCCTTCGTGATGGCTGCCCGGCACTGCCAGGAGAGGCGCATTCACGTGGGTGAGGTCATCGAGGAAGACGGCGATCATGATGCCGCGAGGGTCGGGCACCCCGTCGACGCGGTGATAGGTGCCGAAGTCTTGATGCCATGCGACGATCGAGCCGTTGGTCTGCTTCATATTGATACGCGATTGGTGGACATAGAAGTCGTCGTCGAGTAGTTGCCGGCTTGTCGAGACCAGTGCAGGATGATGGACGAGTGCTGCTAGCCGCTCGTCGAACATATGCATTCCCCAGTTGACATGAGGTGAACCGTCGGCTTCGCGCCCGACCTCAGGGCCGGGTCGTTCGAGCACATGAAGTGCTGCAGTTTCGAGCACAGCGACTTCTGCAGCGGAGAATGCGTCGGGGATAACGACCCATCCCTGGTCGTGGTAGGTCTTTATGGTCGCTGGGTCGAGCATCAGTGGGTCAGTCATTGGTCGGCTCCATCGGTGATTGCTTGGATTCCTGAACTCAGCGCGGACTTCATCAGACCGATGTCGTAGCTGTAGCTGACCATGCGGAATCCTCGACGGACCCAGTCGACGCCAGTTGCGACATCGCCTGCCAGACAGGCCGCAGTCTTTCCGTGGGTTTCGCATGCCGCAAGGATCGAGTCGATGCCGGCTTGCATGGTGGGGTGGTTGGTATCGCCGGGCACCCCGAGCGAAAGCGACAGGTCGCCATGGCCGAGATGGGCAACGTCGACACCGGGAACCGACATGATCTCTTCGGCATTGGCGACTCCCTGAGCCGACTCGATGAGTACACACACCATGGTGCGGTCATGGGCGCCGTCGATGATCTCGGGCACGGTCGAGGAGCTGTAGTCGTCGTGGGCGCCACCGAACATGGCCCCACGTTGTCCGGTTGGCGGGTACTTGGTGAGCCGAACGAATTGCTCGGCCTGTTCCGCCGTCTCACACATCTGGAACAACATGCCCATGGCACCAAGGTCTAACAATTGGGCGGTGTGCTCATGGGTGGTGGCACGGGGTCGCACGAGCGGCACGATGTCGAGGCCTCGGCACAGTGCGAGCTGGTGTTTGATCTCGCTATATGAGAATCCGCTGTGCTCCATGTCGTAGAAGACGAAGTCGGCGCCAGCGCCTTGCAGAATCTGGGGTAATCCGGCGCTGAGGAACTCGAAGATCATGGTGCCATAGAGCGTTTCACCAGCAGCCAGTCGGTCTTTCACGGGGTTCGGTCGCATACCTCCGAAGTTAGTCGTCGCGGGGCGCAGCACTTTCTTTGAACTTCGTCAACGTGCGTGGCGGGATCAGGCCGCAACCCTAAAACACGATGCCGATCGTCTTGCGTCGGTAGTTCTCGAGGCCAGTGCTCTAGATGTGACCCGACGATCCGCCATCAACACTGATGGCTTGTCCGTTGATATAGGCGGCAGCGTCGGTGCACAGGAACACGACTGCATTTGCGACTTCTTCGGGGGTGCCATACCGGCCCACCGGTACACCCTTGGAGTTATTGGCCATGATCTCTTGTTGTGATTTCCCGGTAGATTCGGCGAGCTCCGCGGCGGCCCGATCCCACATGGCGGTGTGAATGAGTCCTGGCAGGATTGAGTTGACCAATACGCCATCTCGGCCGTATTTGCTCGCCAACGCTTTGCCGGTGGAGATCATCGCTGACTTCGTTGCTGCGTAGTCAATGAGGGCAGCGCTGGGGTAGAGAGCCCCGACGGTCGAGATCATAACGACCCGACCCCATTGTTGGGCTCGCATGCGGGGGAGTACATGGCGCGTGCAACGTACCGCTGACATCATGTTGAGTTGGAACAGTTGTTCCCAGTCGGCGTCGTCCATGTAGAGGAAGTTGCGTGACGGTGAGGCCCCGACATTGTTGACCAGGATGTCGGCATCACCGATGTCGTCGGTTGCCCGTTGTAAGAACCGATTGGTTGAGTCGGCATCGCTCATGTCCGCGACATAGCCGCGGATGTTGTCGCTGTGTGAGGCGAGGTCGTTGACCGCATCTTGACCGCGAGCGCAAAAAGCGACGCTCGCTCCATGGTCGGCGAGCAAACGGACCGTCGCAGCGCCGATGCCAAGGCTTGCGCCTGTCACGATGGCTTTTCGCCCTGTGAGGTCAAGATCGATCACGTTGCATCTCCCGATGTCGTCGGCGCTTGGTCAGTGTTGCTGATCGTTGCGGGGTGATTGTGTCGGAAGTGACACCGATTCGTCAAACTCCTTGGAGTTGCATGCTGAAGCACTACGCAGATTGGCGTGACTGTGAGTTACCTACCAAGATGAAGTACCGATCTTGGGGGAACCTTGCAGTACGAAACTATTCTGACCAACGTTGTTGACGGTGTGCTCACCGTGACCATGAATCGGCCCGAGAAACTCAACGCGTGGACACCGCGTATGGGTATCGAGATGGCCGATGCGATCAGCGCAGCGAACGATGACAATGATGTGATCGCGATCGTGGTGACCGGAGCGGGCCGTGGCTTCTGCGCCGGCGCAGACATGAGCGAGGTGTTTCAAGCCCAGCTCGATGGAGATGAAGAAGACCGCACGCCGATGGACTGGGTCGGGCTCATGCGGTCGTGTAAACCGATCGTGGCCGCAGTCAACGGCCCCGCGATCGGTGTTGGTCTCAGCCAGGTCATGTCGATGGACCACATCATTGGGGCGGCGGGCGCAAAGTTCAGCCTGCGGTTTGTGAAGGTTGGTGTGGTGCCCGAACTGGGCAGCTCCAACCTGGTGCCCATGCGAGTCGGTTTCGGTAAAGCCAGTGAACTCATGCTGACGGGCAAGACGATCCTGGCCGAAGAAGCAGCCGAGATCGGCTTGATTGATCAGTGTGTGCCAGCGGAGCAGTTGCTCGATGCCGCCCACGAGATGGCGCGAGCCATGGGCGACAACCCCCAGGCGTCGCTGCGGTTCACCAAACAACTACTGACCGAGAACATGAGTAATGCTTCGCTCAGGGATGTGCAGCGGCTCGAGCTCCAGTTGCTGAATCAGGCGTACGAGACGCCTGAGCACAAAGAAGCGATCGCCGCTTTCTTAGAGAAACGGGAACCTGATTTTAAGACAGCTCGCGAGCGGTAGAGCGCAATGTCAGGCCGACGAGCCACTCGGGGTAACCCTTGGAGTTGCCGGCTCGAAGCCGAAGCTGGTCGGGTTGCGGATGTTTACTCACCAGAGTCGCCCATGCAGTAGTTAGGCACTGGTTGTGGTCTGCAGGGCCGAAGGCAGCGAAGGCAAAACTCCACTCGGTGGCGCCATCGACCGAAATAGAGACAACTTCGACATCGCAGCCTTGGTGGGTCTTGGCTCGAGCATCGGCTGACAGCAGCACCTCGTCACCATTTGCTGCGAACCGTCGTTTGATGATGCGCTTGTCGACTTCGGCCCAGCTCGTTTGGTGGCTGAGATCGACTCGCTCGCCAGCGGGGCTCCACCGTTGCCACGACTCCGTCAGGCCGTGTAGATCGTGCCCCATCAAGACCGGCTCCGGTCCTCGGAGCCGCAGCTTCAACTCCAAGGTCGCACCGTCCCGGCGTTTCACGCCCACGTCGACCCTGGGCTGCTCCTCGATCCGGTACACATCGCAACGGTCCTCAACAACGCCCGCAGTGCCCTCGTTGGTGAACCAGGTGAGGACTTCGGCCGGCAACGGTCCATCGAAAAACCAGCGAGCCTCGGTCGTCAGATCGACCGTGGCAGCGCCGGACTCGTTGTGTGATGGTGACGCCACCGAATCGATTTCGGAACCCGCTACGTGCCTGATGTCGATTTCCTTCGTTCACTTATCGCTGACCTGCGTGATCGACCGTTCTCGAGCGGTTCGTCACCTTGATTCAGGCAGAAGGTGCGGCTAGGAGGAAGGGCCAAAGGTCATTCGTCTGGGCTTCAGAGTGGATTATCCGCCGAGTGCGTCGTAGGTAGCGGTGGTCAGGTTGATGCTGCGGAAGTCGCCAGTGAGACCGGCGTCCATGCGATTCATCATGTAGGCGAACGTCATGTTGCGTTCGGTGTCAACCACGATGGAACTGCCGCCCCAGCCGCCCCAGTAGGCAATCTTGCCTTCGGGTAGGTACGGGGCGCCTTCTGAGGGCATGGCGTAACCCATACCGAATCGAACGGGCAGACCGAGCACCATGTCGGTGCCATGGGCCTGTTCGTCGAAGATCTTGTCGATGGTCTCGTCTGACAGCAAGGTGACGCCGCCAGCGGTTCCGCCGTTGGCCACGATCGCCTGAATCTGGGCGACCGAACGAGCATTGCCGTGCCCATTGGCTGCAGGCACGCAGGCCTGACGCCATGATGTTTCCCACGCAGTTGTGGCACTTGGAGCAGGCCCAGTGAAGGTCTTCATCGCGATGCTCTCCATGTCGATGGTCGCCAAATCAATAGGCACGTCTTCAGGCGGGATCACGTTGGCGATCCGTCCGAACTCGCTCTCGGCCAGACCGATGTGGAAGTCGGCACCCATCGGGCCTGCAATCTCCTGGGCAAAGAAGTCACCGAGCATGCGGCCGTCGATGCGCCGGATCACTTCGCCGATCAGGTGACCCTGATTGAGTGCGTGGTAACCCGATGCCGTGCCGGGTTCCCACCACGGAGCTTGCGCTGCGAGCATCGAGGTTGACTTGTCCCAGTCGTAGATGTCTTCCGTGGTGACTGGCTGAGCCCATGCCGACACGCCCGAGGTGTGACCCATGAGATGGCGGACCTCGATGTTTTCCTTGCCGTTCTGGGCGAACTCTGGCCAATACTGCGCAACCGGTGCATAGAAGTCCAGTTGGCCGCGTTCGACGAGCAGCAACGCCGACAGGAACGTCATTGTTTTGGTTGTTGACCAGACGTTGGTGATCGTGTCTTCTTGCCATTCAGTGGTCTGGGCTTCGTCGGCGTGACCGCCCCAAATATCCACGACTGTTTCGCCGTCAACCGTCACACAAACCGAGGCGCCGACGTCTTCGCCAGAGTCGAGCGTGTCGCTAAGTAGTAACCCCAACTTCTCAAAACGCGCGTCGCTGATTGTGCCCTTGATATTTGCCATAGCCTCAGCCTGCCATGCGGCGGACCGCACCAAGAAGTACTGAGGCACCACGTTCAGCTTGTTCGATGGAAATGTTCTCGGCTTCGTTGTGAGAAAGGCCCTCGTCGCATGGCACAAAGATCATGGACGTGGGGTAGTGGGCGGCTACGTAGCAGGCATCGTGCCCAGCGCCAGAGACCATACGTTTGTGGCTGAATCCCAGTTCCTCAACCGAGGCTTCAACGGCAGCGATGCAGTCGTCGTGGAAGACGACCGGGGGTGAATCGGTATCGACATGGATTGCGGTGCTCACGCCATGGCGTTCAACTTGCGCACTCACGATGTCTCGCATGGAGGCATCCATCGCCAACAAGGTGTCGCCGTCGGGGTTGCGCATGTCGAGGGAGAACGTGATCTTCTCGGGGATGGTGTTGGGCGAGATTGGTTCGCTGCGGAACTGGGCAAACGTGGCTCGAGCCCACGGTGAGTGTTCGGCAGCCAATGCGTACACGCCAGACAGGATGTCGCCCAGTGCTCGGGCCGGGTCCTTGCGCACATCCATGGGGGTTGGCCCGGCGTGGGCAGGGTGGCCACCCAGTTCGACGGTGTACCAACGGAATCCCTGCACCGCAGTCACGATGCCGATCTCGATCGCATCGGTTTCCAAGATGGGGCCCTGTTCGATGTGCAGTTCAAACGCTGCGGTGTAGGGGCGCGGTCGTGCTGCCAGCTCGCCGTCCCAGCCAAGTCGTTTGAGTTCTTCGCCGACCGACTTGCCGTCGAAGTCTTCGTGCTTCAGCGCTTGTTCGAGTGGAAGTGCACCACCCCAGACTGCGGAGCCCATCATCGACGGCTGGAAGCGGGAGCCCTCCTCGTTCGTCCACACCACGATCTCAAGCGGGGCTTCGGTGGTGACACCGAGGTCGTTCAACGTCTCGATGACTTCGAGTCCGCCCAACACGCCGTACACGCCGTCGAAACGACCACCGGTTGGTTGGGTGTCCAGGTGGGACCCAGTCATGACCGGTGGCAAGTCGGGATTGCTCCCGGGTCGAGTGGCGAACAAGTTGCCGATCTCGTCGAATTCGAAGGTGCAGCCTGCGTCGGCAGCCCATCCCATGAACAGGTCTCGGCCAGCCTTGTCTTCGTCGGACAGCGCCTGGCGATTCGAGCCGCCGGCAATACCAGGTCCGACCTCGGCCATATCCATGAGTCGTGACCACAGACGGTCTCCGTCAACTCGTGCTGCACTCATCGTGATCTCCCTGAACTGGATGGATGTGGGATGTATGCATCGAAAATACCCGTGATTTCTTCTGATCGTCGCATCGTGCCAGCATCGAGGAACAACGAACCGGGGGAAACACATGGGAATCTGCGACGGCAAAGTAGTCATAGTCACGGGAGCAGGACGAGGAATTGGTCGTGGACATGCACTCGAATTCGCTCGCCAAGGAGCCAAGGTCGTGGTCAACGACCTAGGCGGAGCCCGTGATGGAGTGGGTGGAGACCTGACTCCAGCACAAGAAGTTGTTGCCGAGATCGAAACCATGGGCGGCGAAGCAATCGCCAATGGCGACGACGTGTCCAGCTGGGACGGAGCGGCCAACATGATCAATCAGGCGGTGGAGCACTTCGGCACGCTGCATGTGCTTGTTAACAATGCCGGCATTTTGCGCGACCGCATGTTGGCAAATATGACCGAAGAAGAATGGGATGCCGTCATCAACGTGCACTTGAAAGGCACGTTCGCCCCGGCCCGCCACGCTGCGGCGTATTGGCGAGAGATGATCAAGAATGACACACCGGTCGAAGGCGCTGCGCTTATCAACACCAGCAGCACGTCTGGCGTGTTCGGTAATCCGGGCCAGACCAACTACGGCGCAGCCAAGGCTGGCATTGCATCATTCTCGATCATTGCGTCAGCTGAGCTCGGTCGATACGGGGTCACGGTGAACTGCATCGCTCCCGGCGCTCGCACTCGTATGACCGAAGATCTGCCCTATGGCCAGCAAGAGATCGAAAAGGGCGAGTTCGACTTCCTGCATCCCGACAATGTGGCACCGACCGTGGTGTGGCTTGGTTCGAACGAACCGGCCGCGCGAGAAGTCACCGGCCGAGTGTTCCTGGTAAACGGTGGCACGATCAGCTGTATGGAAGGCTGGGAAGGCGGCCCCAAGGCCAACAAGGACGACCGCTGGGATCCTGCCGAACTCAGCGATGTGATCCCTGGCCTGGTCGCTCAGGCCAAAGAGAACGTGATGACTCGCCGGCGCCGGCCCAGCTGAGTTCGAGCGCGGCAGAGCGCTCATTGTCGAACAGCGAGTGACGTTCAGGCCAATGCGGCTTTGGCTGCTTCGGCGACCTGGGTAATTGCCGCTTTGCCAGCGTCAGAGAGCGGGCTGAGTTGGAAGAAGGCGTGGACCATGCCGTCGTAGTTGGTGTGGGTGACCTGCACACCAGCGGCTTCGAGCTTGTGGGCGTAGGCCGTGCCCTGATCGCGGAGTGGATCGAATTCGGCGGTGATGACCACGGCGGGGGCGAGGCCCTCGTGTGACTCGGCGAGGAGAGGCGACGCTCGCCAGTCGAGCGGATCGGCTGCATAGTTGTGCATGAACCAGTCCATAGTTTCCTTGGTCAGGATGTAACCCACTCCGTTCTCGGTCATCGACGGTGACGCGTCGGCAACATCGACGGCGGGATAGACCAGCAGCTGGGCCGCCAGGTGCATGCCGGCATCGCGGGCCATCAATGCGAGCACAGCCGCAAAGTTGCCGCCCGCTGAATCACCGGTCACGGCAAGCTTGCTGCCGCGCCCGAAATTGTTGCGGTCCTTATACAGCGCCTGAAATACCGCCCATGCGTCGTCGAGGCCAGCCGGAAATGGGTGTTCGGGAGCTAGGCGGTAGTCGACGGCAACGACTGCTGCGCCGGACTCCAGAGCGAGTTGGCGACATGGTTGGTCGTGGGTCTCGAGATCGCCGATCACGTAGCCGCCACCATGGATGAACATCAGGATCCCGTTGGCGTCATCGTTCTCATAAATGCGGCACGGCACGCCCGCGATATGAAGGTCTTCGACTCGGTCGAGCTGCGGGCCGGGGCCAGCGAGATCGGCGAGGGCTTGGTAACCAGCTCGTCGATCCTCGACGCTTTGGTCCCAGATAGAAGGGAGTTTGGCAGCGGCAGCATTCGTCGCTTCGACCAGGGGTGCGATCTGTGGATCAAGAGGCATGGAGACAGTCTGAGGCCGATTGTGCTCAGCAACAACTAGGCAGCTTCGATCCAGCAGGTGAACCGGCTGTTCCGTAGTAGTCGTCGGAGTAGACCATGAATGTGGTGAACAACACCAGCGGGGCCTGTTAGGGAACAACGTGCCCGCTAAGACACGGTGATCTAGGGTCGGGAGACCTCGACGACCCAAGGAATACTCATGACGGACCTCGCCGCGCCTCCCACCTCGACTTCGCAAGCCAGCAGCGTTCATCCACTCGACCGTTTGACGGTGGCAGAAACACAGGCCGCCGTCGAGATCGTGCGCGCCGACGAACGGTTTGGCTCTCGGGCGCGTTTCGCCAGCATCGACCTGCATCTTCCCGAGAAGGCACTCGTGCTTGCCTACACGGCGGGAGACGCCATTGTTCGAGCAGCCGACGTGGTGGTTCTCGACAGATCCGACGGATCGACGCACGAGATTGTCGCCGTAGTCAGCGATGGGACGGTGGCCCAATGGAACCGCATCGAAGGTGTGCAGCCGTCGATCACGGTCAATGAGTTCGTCGAGTCCGAGACGGCCATGAAGTCCGATCCTGATTTTCAAGCAGCGATGGCCAAGCGTGGCATCACGGATATGAGCCTGGTCACGATCGACCCGTGGAGCGCCGGCAACTATGGCGACCCGATCGAGTCGAGTCACCGCATCGTGCGGGGTCTGGTCTTTGTGCGCGGCACCGCGGGCGGCAACCAGTACGCCCGTCCGATCGACGGGATGCTGGTGGTCTTCGATCTCAACGCGATGAAGATCGTGCGCATCGAGGACGAACGAGTGCTGCCGGTGCCAGACGAACCAGCAGAATCCGCAGAGTGGTCGCGGCACCTCATGCCATCTGACCGTGAACGCTCCGACATCAAGCCACTCGACATCGTCCAGCTCGACGGCCCGAGCTTCGAGGTCAACGGCGATCGTCTCAGCTGGCAGAAGTGGGACATGCGCATCGGGTGGAGCAGCCGTGAGGGGCTCGTGATAAACACCCTCAGCTATACCGACGGCGATCAAGTTCGGCCTGTGCTCTACCGGGCGTCGCTCGCAGAGATGACGGTTCCGTACGGCGATCCGTCGGCGACTCAGGCCCGCAAGAACGCATTCGACGCCGGTGAATACGGCATGGGCATGCTTGCCAACTCGCTGACGTTGGGCTGCGACTGCCTGGGCGAGATCCACTATCTCGATGCCCATTTCTGTGACGCAGAGGGAACCGTGGTCGAGATCCCGCAGGCGATCTGCATCCACGAAGAAGACTTCGGGATCAGCTGGAAACACAGCGACTTTCGAACCGACCAGACCGAGGTCCGGCGGCTTCGTCGACTCGTCGTGTCGTTCATCTGCACGGTGGGCAACTATGAGTACGGCGTCTATTGGTACTTCTACCAAGACGGCCGAGTCGAGAGTGAGATCAAGCTCACTGGCATTCTGAGCACGGGCGCCCTCGACACCGGCGAGACCACCAACTACGGCACCAAGCTGGGCGATCACCTCTACGGCCCGAATCATCAGCACTTCTTTTGTATGCGGCTCGATATGACGGTCGATGGTTTGGCCAACTCGGTTGTCGAAGTTGACACCGTGCAAGCGCCGCCGGACGAGAACCCCTACGGCAATGCCTTCCGTGGTCAGACAACCGTGCTTGCCACCGAGCAGCAGGCGCAACGCCGCATCGATCCAATGGCGGCGCGCTACTGGAAGGTCATCTCCAACGAGGCCACCAACAAGATGGGCACACCTACCGGATACAAGCTCATCGCTGGCGAGAATTGTTTGCCGTTCGCGACCGAGGAATCCTCGATTCGTGCTCGTGCTGGTTACATGTGGAATCACCTGTGGGTCACGCCCTATGCCGCCGATGAGCGATGGCCAGCGGGCGCCTATCCGAACCAATCAGTCGGCGGCGAGGGCCTCCCAGCGTGGACCGCAGCTGACCGGGATGTCGAAAACACCGACCTGGTTGTCTGGTACACGATGGGTCACAACCATCTGCCGAGTCTCGAAGACTGGCCGGTCATGCCAGTTGCCTGCATCGGGTTCACGCTCAAGCCAAGCGGCTTCTTCGACCACAGCCCGGTCATGGACCTGCCGCCGTCCTCCACATGCCACTGAGTAGCAGCGTCAGCAACCGGAGGCATATCGATACCGGCATGTAAGACTCTGGCCGTGAGTACTGCGCAGCCTGTCGTCCCGTCTGTGTTCTTACTCGTACCCGGTCCATGGGAAGACGAGGCGTCGTTGCTCGACGCGCTCGCCACCGTGACCCTGCCGCTGGGAACATTCGACGACGGCCCGATCGCTGCCGATCATGTTCGCTTCGGTCTGGTCCAAGACCCAGCTGGGTTCGGGAACGCATTGTCGTGGTCACGCGATGGGCAACGAGACGAGTTGGTCGCAGCGGCGAATGCGTGCAACGCTGCTGCGTTGATCGAGGTTGGCACCACGCTCGACCTCGCAATCCCCACACTCCGCAAGATCAGCGAGGCACTTCGCACCTCAGGTGGCGTCGGTATTCGGGTTGAGTCGTCAGGGGCTGCCGTCGACTGGCCAACATGGTTCGCTGCGCTTGATGCCTCGACTGCGCACGAACTTGTGCATCACACCACACTTCTGGTTGCCGACGGCAAGGTGACCTACACGACGGGCATGCACGCCTTTCAGCGACCCGACGCTCTGGTCGAAGGACATGATCCTGACCTGGTGTCGGTGTTCTGTAGTTTCCAGGTCGTGGAAGACCCGGTCCTTATGACCGGGCACACCTACGGCGCCGATGCTGACCAGCCACGTCGGGCCATAGAACGTTGGCCCGACTATCGGTTCGGGCCCGACGACGGTCGACACAATCCTTTTGGGTTCTGGCGTCTGACCGAGCCGGGTGTGCCAGGACCTGTTACCTCGGACCCGCTGCCCGTCATCATCCCGCCGCTGGTGGTGACCTTGGCGGCCGCTGAACGCGAGCAGGGTCGCCCGCTTACCCAAGAAGAAGTCGAAGCTCACGTTGCAGACGGCGCTGCCACGATGGTCTCCGCAATTGAAGCAATTCGGCTTGAACGTGCCCGCGGGTACGCCGACATCGAGCCAAGCCTGGCTTGGGGCCAGTGGCAAATCGCCCGCAGCCTCGCCTGACAGGTGAAATCTTGAGGCGTGTCATGGTCGCCCAGCAGCTACTACTCGTCCCAAGAATTCGAAAAAATCTTGGATCGGTGTCATCCCTATGTGGTGCCGAGGCGTTGTACAGGTGATGGACTTCTCTGACTTCTTCAGATCCGAGGCAGATCAGCTGCTCCGTTTCTGTTGGGTGCTGACACTCGATACCGACGAGGCTGCCGACCTCGCGCAAGAGGTCATGACACGCGCCTATGAACGGTGGGACCTCCTTGAACAGCAGGACCAGAACCCAGCTGGTTGGGTGCGCACGGTTGCCGTGAATCTGTCTCGCAGTCGGTGGCGGCGGGTCAAGCGCTTCCGGATGTTCGTGCCCAAGCTGGTGGCCCCGCCTCAGGCAGCGGCCGTGGCCAGCGATCCGGATCTTGCGCTCGCACTAGAGGCATTGGCCTTGCGGCAGCGTCAAGTGATTGCGCTTCGGTACTGGGCTGACCTGCCGCTCGCGGAGTGTGCCATCGAGATGGGCATCTCACTCGGCAGCGTCAAGCAACATTTGGCAAGAGCACATCGCAATCTTGCGGCTGCCATCGACCCGGCGATTCTTCAGGATCTGGTGCTATGAACGACCTAGGCAAACGTCTGAACGATCTCGCGAGCCGAGCCACGACCGGTGTGGTTCTAGCGGATCCGTCGATCACCGGGCCAGCGACTGTTCGATCCGTGCGCGGTCGGAAGGTGGCCTTCGGGTTGGTATCGGCACTGGCTGTGGCCTCGATGCTGTTTCTATGGCAAGGCCGTAACTCTGGAACCACTTCGGTGGTTGTTGGTCAGGGCGAAGATAACTCCACTGGCTTCTTCACCGGTGGCCCGTGCACCGATGGCCCGGTGCTAGAGCTGCTGCAGGCAGGTATCCCGACGTATGACTATGAACCTGCCGGGTCATTCGATGAACTCGCCAACCAGTCGGCTGCGGTCGTGGTTGGTCAGGTGGCTTCGATGGCTCGGACCGAAGTGAATGGCCGGAGTTACATCGAGGTCACAGTGAGCGATGTATTCGAGATCTCTGTCGACAGCGGCGCTGATACACCCCGAAACGACATCGAGATCATCGCGTACCAGGCCCAGTGGGCCGATCGCTCAGCACCGGATCCGTTGGCTTCGCCGGTGGCGGTAGATGGCCTTGACTTCTTCGGTTTCCTTTCGCCATGGAGCGGTGTCCGCGGAGGTTGGGCACCTGGTCCTGAGGGACTCTATGTCTCGTGTAATGGCCCTGGTCTGCCGGTAATCGCCAGCGGTGCCGGCCCAAACGACCCTGCTGACCCGGGCCAATGGTGGGCACAGAAGGCCGCAGAGCAAGCGGCGGGCCAGGCGATGGCTGACGCAGCGACTGCTGCGGAAGCTGCGAATGAGGCGGCTGAGGATCAACTCGATGAGCATCCAATAGTCGAGACTTCTGGTGGGTTCGAGTCCGTCGAGGCAGCGCGCCAAACGCTCGCCGACGCTGTCGTAGCAGAGGCCGAAGTGCGACGCGGCGCGAACCGGGACAACCGGGAAGCGGACCCGGTACTGCTGGAAGAACTTGAGGCGGCTCGATTCGAAGCGGGACGTGCTCTTTGGACTGCCTCGGGGATCAGCTCATATCGACTTCGGTATGTGGAGTCACATCCCCCCTCCGGTTTCACCTCCCTCGTTTCGTTGAGGATCGAGGATGGCCACGTGGTGGACACTGAGTTTCGGCAGGGCTCCGATGAGGCCGATCAGGTCTTTACCGTCGACGAGATGTTCGCAATCGCTGCATCAGTCGACGAGGTCTATGACCTGACGCTGGATGCCGATACCGGTCATCCCGTCGAGTTGCGGCTAGATCGAGATGATGCGGTGCGTGGCGACGAGTTCAACCTGCGCGAGATCCAGGTGATCCCTCGGCAAGACCTGGACGACGCCGACCCGATTCTCCAAGACTGGCTGCCGGAGCTTGTCCCTCTCCCCGAAGGGCTGATCTCGCTCCTTCGCCCATCAACCGATGTGACACAGGGATACTTGCTGCACGCGAACGACGATTTGCAGGTGTTCTTGTACCTGGATGGCGACGAGGTGTGCGCTGTTATCGATCCTTTTCCAACAAACGCCGACTCCACCGGGGCAGCTGGCACGTGCCGGTTCAAGACGGAGTTCCTCGCCAACACGGTCTTGCTTGCGAATTCAGTGCCACAGGGGCTGACGTCTTATCTTCTGGTCGTTCCATCGCCTGACTATCTCGACCAACAATGGACGGCCGAAGCCGAAGGAGGCACGCTCGACGTGACAAGTTGGTCGGTGTTGTTCACCGAGGACGAAGACGCACCACTCGGTCAATCGCTGGTGCGCATTCTGTGCGAGTGCGGCGACCGTACCTTCAGACTTCCGAGCTGAGTAACCAGGCTGGAATCCAGAGTCGAGTTACTGCCATACAGCAGCCAGTATCCGCCTCATGAGAGGCCTCGGGGCTAGGGTGGCGGCGATGAGTTTTGAACAGATCGAAGTGTCCATCGACGGAGCAGTTGCGACCGTTGTGCTGAGCCGGGCTGATGCGCTTAATGCGATCACGCCGACCATGCTTGGTGAGCTGAATCAGGCCTATGACGAGCTGACGGCGAACGCCGACGTGCAGGTTTTGATCCTGACTGGAGCCGGCCGAGCCTTTAGTGCTGGGGTTGATCTGAAGGCGCTCGGCGATCGAGAACTCACCGGTGGAAGCGTCGGTGATATTTTGGACATCCCGGCTCGCAGCATGACCGACAGGCTGGCGAACGGCCGGCTGGTCACGATCGCCAAGGTGAATGGTTTCTGCTTCACCGGCGCACTCGAACTTGCATTGGCATGTGACCTGATGGTCACGGCAGAGTCGGCCAAGATGGCCGACACACACGCCAAGTTTGGTCTTCGCCCGACCTGGGGTATGAGCCAACGGTTGCCAGCACTCGTTGGTATGGCCAAGGCCCGCGAGCTCAGCTACACAGCGCGCACCTTCACCGGTGCCGAGGCAGCAGCCATGGGTATGGCCTGCCAGTCCGTGCCATCCGAAGAACTCGACGCAGCGGTCGCGACATTGGCAGCACAGGTGGTCGAGAGCAGCGCTGGATCACTCGCTGCGTACAAGGACCTCTACGGCGTCGCTGAGTCGCTGGGTATCGAGGGTGGCCTCGCCTACGAATACAGCCACGATTACGAGATCACCGATACCGACGAACGGCTCGCTGGCTTCCGCTAGTTATTCAGGCAAGCAATTCCGGGCGCACGGCCGAGCGCCGGTGTAGACCTTGATCATGGTTGATGAACGCGTCCTGTTGATCTCTGGCGAAGCGACCTTTGTCGATGACCTGCGCGAGCCGCTTCTCGACGGCGCCGCTCATGCGGTATTCGTGCGGTCGACCGCGGCGCACGCGTCTATCGAGGTTGACCTGTCCGAGGCACATGCAGCGCCGGGTGTTCTGGCTGCGATCGCAGCCGCTGACAATCCGATTTTGCCGACCATGGCCTACAACGCACTTCATCCGTTGCGTTTTGCTCAGCCATTGCTGGCGGAACACAAGGTGCGTTATGTCGGCGAACCTGTCGCCGTGATCGTGGCTGAAACCCGTGAGCAGGCGGTCGACGCGGCCGAGCTGGTGATCATCGACTACCAGGACCTGCCGGTCGTCCTCACTGCCCAACAAGCGATCGACGGCGCAGTGCAACTGTTCGAACCAGCCGATCAGGCTCGCCATAACGCTGGCAGTCCCGACACCGGCGGCGCTAGCGCAGATACAGCGTCATCAAACGTGATCCGCACCCATCTCGACGATGGTTTGTCGGTCGAGTCTGCTCCAGAGCTGTTTGCACACGCAGATGTGGTCATCGAACACAACTTCCGCAACCCTCGCCAAGTGGCGGCACCGATCGAATGCCGAGGTGCGACTGCGGTGTGGACCCCCGATGGTCACCTGCATGCCTGGGTCAGCACCCAGACGCCACACAGCTTCCGCAGTCGCATCGCACCGATGTATGACCTGGCGCTCTCGCAGATCCATATCGTGGCAGGGCCGTTTGTTGGGGGCGGCTTTGGCGGTAAGGGGGCACCCGGTCCGGAAGAGCAACTCATTCCCCATCTGGCCAAGCTCGTTGACCGACCGGTTCGATGGGTCGAGTCACGCACCGAAAACCTGACGTCGGCGCCCCACGGCCGTGCAGAAGAGGTACATCTGTGGCTGGCAGGAACCTCTGACGGGGAGCTACAAGCGGTCAAGGTGCAGCTGCATAAGGACGCCGGGGCCTATCCGAGTTCGGGGGCTGGGCTGCCGAACAACTGGACGGCGCTCATGCTTGCCGGTACTTATGCGATCGCTCATACCGAGTTTGAGCAGGTCACCTATGTCACGAACCGTCCGCCGGTGGCTGCGTTGCGAGGTGCTGGCCGTGCGCCGGTTATCGCTGCACTTGAACGGGCCATCGACATGTTCGCGGCCGAGATCGATATGGATCCAGCCGAGGTTCGGCGTCGCAACCTGGTGGGTGCCGATGACATGCCGTACACCTCGCCGACTGGTGCAATCTACGACGACGCCGACTACGGCGACGCACTCGAACGTGTGCTCATGCTGGCCGACTACGACGTACTACGACAGCGACAAGCGGCCCAACGGTTAATTGCCGGAGGTGTGCAGATCGGTATTGGTCTCGCCAGCTACAACCACCGGACCTGCGGCGGAGGTGGCGAGTCGGCCCTGGTGCGCATCAATCCCGATGGCAGCGCAACCGTGGTCACCGGAACGACATCGCAGGGGCAAGCCCACGAGGCCACCTGGCGCACGATCGCATCGGGCGAACTTGGCATCGCGCCCGAGTACATCACCGTGATCGAGGGTCGGACCGACGAGATCGCCACCGGCATGGGAGCCATTGGGTCTCGGTCCGTGCAGACAGCCGGCTTGGCCATCCACGAGGCGTCAGCCGAGGTTGTCTCCCAAGCCGCCGCAGTCGCAGCACAGATGCTCGAAGCTGCTCCAGCCGACGTGGTGCTCGACCGAGTGGTCGGTGCCTTCCATGTTGTGGGCACGCCGAGCCGATCGCTTGGCTGGGCCGAGATCGCCGTCGAGATGCAGGCTCGCGACGAACAGTTGAGCTGTGATCACGTCTATGAAAACGGCGGCAAGGACGTCTACCCGTCTGGCTGCCATGTAGCGGTCGTCGAAGTCGACACAGAAACAGGTGCCTGGAAACTCGTGCAGTATTCGGCCGTCGACGACGCCGGCGTGCGTGTCAACGACCAGGCGGTCGACGATCAGCTTCGTGGCGGAATCGCTCTGGGCGCAGCGCAAGTCATGGGCGAAGAAGTGCTCTTCGATGAAGCAGGGAATCCACTCACGGCAAACTTCCTCGACTACCAGATCGCGTCGATCGATCAGTTCTGCCAGATCGATCTCGAAGCTCAGGTCGTGCCGAGTTCCTTCAACGCCGGTGGCTACAAGGCGGTAGGCGAATCAGGCCCGATTGGTGCTACCCCGGCAGTGCACAATGCGGTGCTTGATGCCATTGCCCATGTAGGTGTGCGCCACATCGACATCCCGTGCACACCACAAAAGGTTTGGAAAGCCATCAACGAATTGCCAGGCCGCTAGGGGCAGGGGCATCGCAACGCCAGATCCCCCTTCGAACTTGCGAGGGCTGGGTTTGTCCGGGTCATACGCTGGTGTACATGGCCTTTTTTGAGCATGACGGAGCAACGATTCACTATCAGGTAGCCGGTCACGGTTTCCCTGTGCTCCTTATCGCACCCGGCGGGATGCACTCAGCGTTCAACAAATGGGCACTGATGCCTTGGAACCCGCTGGCAGCGCTGACCGATGACTTCCAGGTGATCGCCATGGATCAGCGCAACGCCGGACAATCGACGGCGCCCATCTCGGCAACCGATGGGTGGGATACGTATACCGCTGATCAGCTTGCGCTGGTCGATCATCTCGGAATCGATCGCTTCGCTGTGGCCGGAATGTGCATCGGTGGTCCGTACATCACGGGTTTGTGTATGGCAGCGCCAGAGCGAGTCGCAGCGTCGGTGATCCTTCAGCCGATTGGGCTCGACAACAACCATCAGGCGTTCTACGACATGTTCGACGGGTGGCGGGCCGAGGTAGCCCCAGCTCACCCCGAGGCCGACGATGCAGCATTCGACGCGTTCCGTTCGAACATGTACGACGGCGAATTCATGTTCAACACGACCCGGGAACAAGCAGCTGCAATTGAGACACCAACGATGGTGCTGATGGGCAACGATCTCTACCACCCTGAGTCGACGTCGCGCGAGCTTGCCGAGTTGTTGCCCACGTGCACGTTCATCGAAGACTGGAAGGACGGCGAGGCACTCGATGCAGCGTCGGCTGCAATTGCGACGTTTCTTGCGGGAGCGAGTTAAGGCAGATTCACCACCGTGAATCTCAAATGACCCGCTGAAGTCGATTTTAGATGGCGATCCAGAAACTGCTGGATCGAGCGACGCAGGTGCCGTCGCTGGCAAACACCGCGCCCCCTGCGCCGCGTTTTCTTCCATCCCATGTTTCGGGATAGGTCCCGTTCCAGGTGACGAGCGAGTAACTCGTCTGCGCCTCAATGGGCGTGATGACTTCGACCGCCAGTTGCACGGTGACTGCATGACGCCGCCCGCCGGCGTTGCCGACGTACCAGCCTTGGGCACAGTCGATTGCGGCCCATAGCGCGCCTTCGTCCACGTTGCCGTCGGCGTCAACAGCCCACTCAGGAACCGTCCAGTCGGTCGCCCATCGGCCATCGGGGAGTGGTCCCGAGTGGACCTGCATGGAGTCGGCGTTTGCTCCGCAGGAGAAACAAACCGGCACCGGATGGTCATCATGCAACGGGAAACGGGTTCGAGCGTCGGCGGCGTCAGCCAACGACACCGGATCCGTCTTCGCGTAGTCGGGTGTCCACGTCGTAGCGACCATGAATGGCTGGTCAGGTTCGCGTGGGTCGATGAGATGCCACCCGTGCTCGGCCGCGGTAATGGTTAGGTCAACCTCGAGCGGAATAGGACGTTTGACCGCCACCGTGACGGGTTCGCTGATTGCTCTGACGAACCGATGCGCTGTCCAACCACCTTGTCCAGAGTCGGTTGGCCCCTGGAACCAGGATTTTATGTTGATTGTCTGCTCGCTGTTCATCCCGTCGCTACCCAGAATGATCGTGAGCTTGCGACGCATGTCCCCGACGGGTCGAACAATGCCGCGGCTGCGCCTCGTTTCCGTCCGTCCCACGTGGGTGCATAGTCGCCATGCCATGCGACGAGCGCGTAGTCGGTTTCCGGTGTGATTTGGTGGTGAACATCCACCGCGAATTGCACGGTGACAGCTTGACGATGTTCTGGCCCACTGTGTGAGATGTACCAACCGCAGCTGCAGTCCATCGCCATCCACAACAGCGACATGTCGACCTCGCCGTCAATCAACGACCAGTTGGGGAGCCGGAACGGCGTGGCCCATCGCCCGTCGCCGAGCGGTCCCGCATGCACATGCAACGAGTGCTCGCCAAGCCCACACGACATGCAGTGCGGCGCAGGATGAGTGTCGGCAGTCAGCGGGAACGCTTCGCGGGCCACCGCTGCCTCTTCGATGGTGACGGCATTGGTTGATGGATAGTCGACATCCCACCGGGTGGCTTCGAGGATCACGGTGCCGGGGTCCGACGGATCCACGAGATGCCAGCAATCGTCGAGGTGGACCACGTCGAGACCTGTCTCGAGCGGAATCGGGCTGCGTAGCGCCACAGTGACTGGCTCGCCGATCGCCTCTACGAACTGGTGGCAGGTGAAACCGCCTTGTCCCATGCCGGTCTGGCCCTGCCGCAACGTTGGTACTCGAATAGTGCTCACTGGTGGTGAAGGTACCTTCCGGCGCCAGCCACAACCAAGACCCAGTGACGCTTCTTAGGAGCCTGGTGTACGTATTTCGTACACCAGGCTCCTTTTTTGCTTATGGGCGGCCGGCGGGGAGGCCGAAGAGGGTGCGGGCATTGTCGCCGACGAAGGCCGGTTGATCTGCTTCAGGGAACATCGACACGAGCGCGTTCAGGTCGTGGACATATTCGGGCGTGTGGTCGGCGTGGGGGAAGTCCGATGCCCACATAAATCGGTCAACGCCGAAGCGCTCGGCGAGTGAAGGAATTGTGCGTTCATCGGGATCACAGCTGATCCAGATGCGGTCTTGAAAATAGTCACTGGGTTTGTGTTTGAGTGGCACCCGTTCGCCGATGAACGTGTGGCCATAGACAGCGTCGATGCGGTCGAGCCAGTAACCAATCCAGCCGCCGCCCGATTCAAGCACTAGCACCTTGAGCTGGGGGAACTTGTCGAATACGCCGTAGTCAAACAGGGTGGTGAACTGCTGGCGTACACCATCACTGGCAGTGACCGACGCCAGCAGTTGTAGCTGTTTGACGTTCTCCCACGAGCCCATTCGTTCGCCCTTGGTCCATTGCGGCTCGAACGTGGGATGGATCGCGAACGGGATGTCGAGGTCTTGGGCGGTGGCGAATACAATGTCGTGGTCGGGGTGGCCAAGTGGTTTGGCATCGTGGGTGAAGGGGCAGACATAAGCGCCCTTTGCTCCCGACTCGACAGCACGACGCATCTCTTCGGCCGCGGCAGCGGGATCGCTCAGCGATAGGTGGGCGGTTGGTACCAGTCGGGGCTGATCGGCAGCAAACTCACAGATCCACCGGTTGTACGCCCGGGTATAGGCCTGGCACAGCTCCGGGTCCTTCAGTTCTGCTTCCCACAACAAGCCGACGGTCGTGTACAGAATCGCGATGTCGATGTTCTCGGCGTCGAGTACCTCGATACGTTCGCCCGCGTGCATCGTGCCATAGGGCGCTTCTCGCAGATAGGTGCGTTCGGGATCCTTCTGCAGTGCCGCAAGATCGGGATACCCCATAGCGCCCAAAGTGGACGGGAAACCCCGGCGAGACATCGTGGATCGTTTGCCATCGATCTCGAGTTCTTCAAGACCGTTCTCGTCGATCCGGATACGTAACGCCCGATCCCGATACTTGGGGTCGATGTAGTTCTCCCACAGATCGGGTGGTTCAAGAATGTGGGCATCGGCATCCACCGCTCCGCTTGCCTCGATGCGGTGCGTCTCGTGCATCGTCTTTTGTGCTTCTACGAATACCGACATGTCATCCCCCGAAGTGTTGACTGGTATCTCCGTCGACGTTAGAACATCTCGGTCTGTTCGGGTTCCTCGACGGCGGGGGCTTCGGGCAGCGGAGCCAAAGCGGGGTACTGCATGCCCACTGCGGTGTGGAGCGCTCGTGCCAGCCCAGGGGAGTCGAGATTCTCGGGCTGATGCACGAACACGTACGGCTCACGGCCTTCGTCCAGCCACGTCTTGATCTTCGGTACCCACCTGAGTAGGCCCTTCATGGTGCCTTGGGGCGAATCTTCGCCGATCACTCGGATAATGGGCCGCTGGCCCACGGCGTCGAGGGTGATCGGGAGGTCGGGTTTGTTGCTCTTTTCTTCGGTCGCGGCCGTGCTGGCAGCCGGGACCGCGTACAGCGGACGGGTGTCAAGCACGATACGAGAGATCTCGCGTTCGATAAGCAGTTCGTCGAGTTCCTGCTGAGCACGCGAACCATCGAACCAGCCGGGATGACGCAATTCGAGCGCCCACTTCCAATCCTGGGGGAGGCGACGCACAAAGTTGAGCAGCAGCGGCAGCGCTTCTGGCCCGAATGCTGGAGGCAGCTGCGCTTGGACCGGGCCCAGTCGCTCACCAAGCGGTTCCATCGCGTTGAGGAAACTACGCACTGGCCGAGCGACATCGTTGAGTCGGCGTTCGTGGGTGATTTCTTTGGGAAACTTGAACATGAACCGGAAGTCGGTTGGTGTCTGCTCCAGCCAACGGGCAACTGTGTCACCTGAGGGTTCGGCGTAGAACGTGGTGTTGCCCTCGACCGCATTGCAGAGTCTGGTGTACAGCCCCAGTTCTGTGCCGGTACGAGTCTTCTGGGGGTACCACACCCCTACCCACGATCGTTGTGCCCACATGGGACAACCCACACGTAACACGGGAACGGCTGGAGGCTCGGAACTTTCGATGCACCAATGGTGAACGATCGAGCGGCAAAAACCAACCATCCCCAACCGAAGAAGTTGTGATGAGTTGTTGTTTGGCTACCGACGGGCCAATCGAGCCTCGGCCAGGTCGAAGCCGCAGAGGGTCGTAGACGCAGGACTTGTCGGCCTGATCACATCGATCGGCCAGACTTGTCCACGGAGGTCGGCGGGTGTTCATGAGCGTCTCGTGGCCAAGGAGTGTCGGCCAAGCATCGGCCGAGAGTCGGCTACGGCGAAATGAGTAGCTGCCGATAACAGGGGTGTTCAGATGCCGATATCACGACGGTTGTAGTTGCGCAGTATCGAGGCCCGGGTGTCCGGGTTATATCGATGCTGCTCTTCCTGGCCAGCGAGTGGCGCGTACACGTATGGTTTCTCGTCGGGGAAGTGTTGGCTACGGGCATCGATCGCCAGTGCAATAGTGCGACAACGTTCGGTCACATACTGCTGGTCATAGAACTTGCCTTCGCCGCTCAGCATGCCGTGTTGATCGATCACGGACGAGTAGCGGTGGAAGCCGAAGTTCACCGTGACCCGGCGGTCGGGCGAGGTGTTGGGGAACGAACCGTGGAGCGTTTGACGATTGGTCATGGTGAGATCGCCGGGTCCACATACCAACGGCACGGCATCTGGTAGCCGCTGGTCACCGTCATTCTCGGCGATGAGTTTCTTGATATCGACCTTGCCCCAGGTATGCGAGCTGGGAACGACCCACACACCATTTCCTGGGGTGCTTCCCCACAGCTGGAGTTGGAAGTTGAAGCCATGAATCCCTGGATTCCAATCGGGGTTGTCCCAATGGATCTGACCATCTTGATGCCAGGCGATCGAGGGACCAAGACCCGGTTCCTTCACAAACAGGACCTCGTTGAAGGGCGTGAAGTCGGGACCGTTGACGGCTTCGGCCACCCGCAGCAGATCTGGATGCCCGTAGACACGCAAGAACGTCTCACTGATTTCGAGGCAGCCGCTGACTAGAAACGGCACGTCGGCGGGGGCATCTTCGGCGGGCGCCGGCTCGTGCATCTTCACTTGATGACGGCCGTTCAAGACCGGCTTGCCGCCCCAAGGGTCGCTGAGTGGTTTTGTCATGAGCCACGGGTTGATCTCGAAATCGAGCCCTAGAGCAGGGCGGCCATGTCTGTCGGTGGTTGACCGCTTGGTCGGGTAAGGGGCTCGTTCGAGCAGTTGGTCGATATCGGACCGCAGTTCAGCCAGCTCAGCGGCGTCGACCACGTTCTCGAACACGTAGAAGCCGTGTGCCCAATACGCTTCGAGAATGTCGGGATGGAGAGAGCCGTCGTCGGTGAACCGGATCGGCCCCCGGTTGTCCATGCCGAGCGCGGCAGCTTCGCCTGTCGCGTAATACTCGTCGGTTGCCAGTTCGCCTGTATCTCGTTCCCCGGTGTCCAGACTCATTCGTCGAGCCGTTTCACCGTTGACGGACGTCCGGTGGTGCCGTGGGCCATACCAACGTTGCGGTGCAAATTACGAGTGTTCTTTGCTTGGCCGTGGATCCCCGGACCCACAGCCAACAGCCCTCCATCGACGGTGATCGACTGGCCGGTGATGAACGACGAGTCATCGCCGGCCAAGAACAAAGCTGCACCCGCAATGTCGCTGCCTTCGCCTCGGCGTTTAAGTGGTTGGAACTCGTTCATGACCCGCTCGGCATCTTCTTCGTCGCCCGAGTGCATCAGCGGGGTGAAGATCAGTCCTGGGCAAATGCTGTTCACCCGGATGTTGTGTGGTGCCAACTCGGTTGCCGTGTTCTTGCCCAGATTGATCACCGCGGCCTTTGCTGCCGAGTACGGCTGGGGGCCGGCGCCGCCGCCGATACCAGCGATCGATGCGGTGTTGATGATCGAACCACCTTCGCCCTGGTCGATCATGACCCGGGCGCCATGTTTGATTCCCAGGAATACACCCTTGGTCAAGATGGCGAATGTTTCGTCCCAATCCTCGGCTTTGATCTCGGTGATTGGCCCGAAGGCGCCGCCGATGCCAGCGTTGTTAAACACGATGTCGAGTCGGCCGAACGCATCGGTGGCCAGGGCAATGGCAGCAGCGACGTCGTCTTCGATGGCGACATCACACTTGGTGAATCGACATCGGTCACCCAGGCGTTCGGCTGCTGCGGTCCCACTCTCGGTGTTGAAGTCGGCGATCACCACGCTGGCGCCTTCCGCGATGAAACGTTCGGCTGTCGCCAACCCCATCCCACTCGCCGCTCCGGTGATTACTGCAACTCGTCCGTCTAGCTGACCCATGTTTGTCCTCATTCGTCTTTGCCCTCGTCGGTAGGTCAATCTTGTCAGGTTGGCCAAACAGGGACCATTTCGCTCTCTGCGAGCGTTAGCTAGGTATGGCGAAACAACACACCATGTTGATCATCATTGTCGCAACGCTGATGGCCGCAACGATGGCGGTTCTGGCTCAGACCGCATCTACGCAGAGCGCAGCGGCCCAAAC